>Ga0163216_100110_pt1 | contig 224006 bp, 212 predicted proteins | sample SynspAceP_FD_167610 | JGI IMG/M metagenome (GOLD analysis project Ga0163216, IMG submission 167610) | Saline lake microbial communities from Ace Lake in Antarctica - Synechococcus sp. Ace-P (Illumina Assembly) | ecosystem: Environmental > Aquatic > Non-marine Saline and Alkaline > Saline ...
ATGCATCTTTGTCTCGACGCGGCTCCGGCGGTGGTATCCGCTCCAGTTTCGCCAGAGTGCCCGACCCAAATATCTCGATGCGCGCAGTGCGTCGTTCCTGGCGATGGCGCCGGCAGTGGTTGGCTTCCATGGCTGGGCATTTCTACGCGGGGGGATGACTGTAGAGGCTCCACGATCGGCAATGGCGTTATGGCATTTGCGCGTGTCGTAGGCACCATCCGCAGTCACGCTGCCGATCTGCTGGTCAGCTGGAATCTGGTTGAGCAGACAGGGCAGCATCGGTGCATCTCCGGTGTTGCTGCCCGTGATCTCGACTGCTCTGATTTCCAGCGTTTGCTCATCAATGCCGATGTGGATCTTGCGCCAGACGCGTCGTTTCGGGCCGCCGTGCTTGCGCGCGTTCTATTCGCCTTCACCCTCGACCTTGATCCCTGTGCTGTCGATAAGCAGGTGCAGCGGGCCCTTCGCGCCTCGATATGGAATGTTGACCGCAAGTGTCTTTTGGCGTCGGCAGATGGTGCTGAAATTAGGCACATCCCAATCGAGTCCCGTCAACCGCAGGAGGCTTCCCACAAACCCAGTCGTCTGGCGAAGCGCCATCCCGAACAGGACTTTCATCGTGAGGAACGTCTGGATCGCGGCGTCGCTGAACGTCTGCGATCTGCCCCTCTTGCCGGAGGGTTTGGCATCCCAGTCCATCTCGGGGTCGAACCAGATCGTCAGTGACCCGCGGCGCTTCAAAGCCTCATTGTAGGCAGCCCAGTTCGTGGTCTTGTAGGTAGGTGATGTCGGTTTGCTCATGCAGGGAGGCTACCACACTGGATTCACGACATGAATCCCTCACCCGCTTTGTGCAACAGAGTCGCCCAACACGCAAGCACACCAACAACGGCATGCTGTCACCGGTTGACTATGAAATGAAACAGCAGAAAATGAACGAGGCAGGCGTCTAGGAAACTAGGGGCACCTCAAAGATCATCGCTTCGTAAAGCGGATTACGGGCCCCATGCTTGGCTTCAAGGCCTTCCATTCTGCCGAGGCGACCTTGGCTGGGATCGAGACCACGCATATGATCCGAAAGGAGCAGCTCCATGCCAGCGGCCTTACTGCATTTCAGCAGTTTGCGGCGCTCGCAGCATAATTATGTCCGGGCGATGCCCGCACTCAAATTCCAACACAATTTGCGACAGAACCGTTACACCGCCCTCGGCATCCCTGTCACGAAAGCCGTGGGATAAATCCGTCTGGGGAAAGGGGAGATCCGTTCGTCAGCTGAATTACGCAACAGAGTCCCGCTAAACCAGTCAATATCCGCAATCTAGACAGAGCTTGAAATGCCCAGATCAATGCGTGCGCTTGCGCCCATGAGAAACCAAATCGCTTCAGCGCACGACGCTTGCTCCGGCGTCTTTTTGAATGTTGCCTCTGCCATGAACTCCTTAAGCGACATCACATTGCTAGAAGAATAACCCATGCTCCACTTCCTAAATCTGGGACGCCGTAGTTCTCCATGCCCCAGCAACTTCATGTTTGTGTGACGTTCATCGAATTGAAGGCGGCTGTACAAGTCCCACAGCGGCCTTGGAGGCCCTTCAAGATACTGGATGAACAAACCGTCTTCGACATGAAGGAACCCGGTGAGACCGAAGAGCAAGTTTTTCAGCGCAGAGATCGCGACAATACTCTGGCAGCTTGCAGAGTCAGGCAAAACCAGTGCCTTACTTCGATATACAAGGTATTCCATCGCAATATCCTCCAGTTCAAGCTCTGCTATAGTATCGCAAGCAAAGCTTTAGGTAAAATATTCCCCCGCATCGCACCGTATGCTTTGGAAGCAATGCCTGCAAAACCGACCTAAGGTCCCTTCAGCAAAAAGCATCCACAAGACCCTCAGTGCCCAGATGATCAGCACACACTGCGGTCCGCTCAGTGGTTATCCGATTACGTCGCTAGCGGTGTCGGCTTTGCGCAACGACGGCGGAGGATAGCTTAAGCCCTCGCGCGCCCTATCGAAGCAATCAGAGTGCCAATACGTACCACTTTCAGCATGTCGAAGTACTGAGGAGTCTTTATCGAAGCACCAATGACAAACATGCTCTCCATTAGTCGACTTCAGTTGGTAATTTTCCTTCATAAGCCCCCCCCCTGAACATCAAACCATCCGACAGATCATAACGCCATGATAGCACGGATAACTTGACAGAGATCAATTAATTACAAAGCAGTTGCCCCCGTGAGCCGCTCTAAAAGACAGCCCCATCCTGAAAGTGTTTCCCTGTGTGGATTGGCCTGCCGTGAAGCCCCCATTACGCCAGCCCTGTGGCCTGCCGATCAGACAAGCTGAGGATCAATGCAGGATAGCCTGATCGACGGCGCTCAACCCAATAGGTCACATGAGGAGCGCCGCCGAAGGGGTTCACTACGACCCTCCCAAACCGTAGCGAACAGACCTTTGTGGCACTTAAAGTATCAAACTCAGATTGATATAGTTTGTGGCTTTCACGTATTTCAGCCGATCAGGGACACCGATGGTACACAAGGTTAAACGTTCAGAAGCAGACCCAATACCCTAAGGGTCTGGCTCTGAATGTCCCACTGATTAGGAAGTAGCTGACCTACTTGGGACCTTGAAAGCTAATCCCAAAGGGGGGTGGCCCTCTGGTCAAATCCAGTTCGCAAAGAAGGGCTTTAGCTGCTGTTGTTACTATTATTATTGCGACCCCGCCTGAGCGATGCTCTGTGCTACAATGATAGACGTAAAGCTGCCTGAGAGACGACCAGCCGCCCCAACTCTGGGCCTCACTATTAGGGCCTGAGGATGCGCAATAGCCCCCCCCTGTTGAGCCCCTAGGGCCACGTCCTGCGCAACGCCCCCTCTATCAGCTCCTAGTCACGCCTCCGATAGCCCTTAGCGCCACTGGAAGGCCACCTGCGGCGCATCCAATGGCCCTCACGCGGGAGAAGAGGGTAGCTTAGAGTGCCGCTGCGGCGTTTTTGAGGGGGCACTTACTGAAGGCCGACCTTTATTCAGTCGAAATGATGAACCGTCTTCAGCGAACCTACGCCGACACCATTCGCGTTTTTCCCATAGGGCAAACCCAGACCCCACGGCTTCCTCCTAGTCATGTTTCCCAACGCGGGCCACCGTCGCACCAAAAGGAAAAGACACGCTCAGGCCCGCATCTAAAAACCTTAAACTTGCCGACATTGACTGTTGCTGGGCGAATATCTGCTATCAGTCTCCAGGTAGTTCGCGGACAAATAAACCTTACTGGTGCGGCCTGACGCAGCAGGCCTTTGCTTCGGGGCTGCGTAGTTCTGCCAATCATCTTTGCAAATTCTTATCGTGAAGGGACGCAGCGTCTTTCTCGCCAAGGTGCGCTTCAATTTGCAAGGATTATTCAGACACCTCAGCAGAACTGGCGGAAATAATCATGCGACGACCGCAATGGAGAAAAGCAGGACTTCCGCCCGGGCTGGACGACACTTTGCACATCGTTCGTTTTGCATATGCTTGCTCTGCGGGGGCGCGTAACCGTCCCACTACGCCAATTGTGACACGACTGTCACAACAATGGTGACGGTGCTGATTAAGGTCGCAGCCGCCATATTTAGCACTCTTTTTGCTTTCATCCTTTTGTCTCAGGTCACCCGGCTTTGGATCGAAAGCTGCATACCACGTGACGGCAAGATCATCCCGATCGGCGGCATCAATCTTCACTATGTGGATCGCGGCACAGGTCGACCAATTGTCTTTATCCACGGCTTGTCGGGCCAATTGCGCAACTTCGCACCGGCTTTGGTCGATAGCTTGGCCGCCGATCATCGCGTCATCCTGATCGACCGCCCAGGCTCGGGTTACTCAGCGCCACTCCCCAGAGGAAAGAACACGTTGGCCAATCAGGCGAATAGTCTGGCTGGCCTGATTGCCGCGCTAAATCTGGACGCGCCGTTGGTCGTCGGCCATTCTCTGGGCGGAGCCGTCGCGTTGAACCTCGCGCTAAATCATCCCGATAAGGTCGGTGCGCTGGCGCTGATCGCGCCCGCAACTCAGCCGCGCGACAGGGCTGCCTCTGCCTTCAGCGCGATGGCAATCCCTTCGGATGCGCTGCGGCGTTTCGTGTCGCTGACCTTTGCGGCCCCATTGGGGCTGCTGATCTTTGACCGGTCTGCCAAGGCAGTGTTCGCGCCTGAACCCATGCCAACTCAGTTTGCCACCAAGGGCGGCAGTCTGCTTTCCATTCGACCGAGAAGTTTCTTCGCGGCGGGCGGGGACATGATTGCCCTGCGGGATGCATTGCCAGCGATGGCCGCGCGCTACCCGTCATTGCAGCTGCCGACTGGCGTTCTTTATGGACGCTCGGACCAAGTGCTGGAACCGGATATTCATGGCGCAAGGCTGCGCGACGCGGTTCCGGGTGCCACCATGACGCAGATCGAGGGAGGGCACATGATAGTCTACACCCAGCCTGACGTGGTCGCGGACTGGATACTCGCGCAAGTTTTGCAAACCGCAAATATGGGGCAACCAAATGACTGACATAAAGACCTCTTTTATAGACCAGGCCGCTGCTGCCTTTGCGTGTCAAAGTGCCAGTATTGTTGAACGTCGGCAAACGTTCGGACTTGCCGAACGCCAAGACGCGCTCGACCGCCTTGCCACCGCCATCCGACAAAACGAGGCCGCACTGATTGCTGCAATGGCGACGGATTTCGGCAAGCCCGAGGCGGAAGTCATCCTGACCGAACTTGTGCCCGTGATGCAGGAAATCCGCCATGCTTCACGGCATTTGCGGCGCTGGATGCGACCCCGCCGCGTTGCGCCGACATTGGTGTCCTTTGGCACCAAGGCGCGTGTTCGATCAGAGGCGCGTGGCGTCTGCCTGATCATCGCGCCGTGGAACTATCCGTTCAGCCTCGCCATTGGACCACTGGTGTCCGCGCTGGCCGCCGGCAACAGCGCGATCATTAAACCATCAGAGATGACGCCAGCCACGTCGGCGGTCGTGGCACATCTAATCAAAGACGCGTTCCCACCCGACCTCGTGACCGCCATTGAAGGCGGTGTAGAGGCGTCGGAGGCGCTACTGGCGTTACCTTTTGACCATATCTTCTTTACCGGCAGTCCTGCCGTGGGCAAGATCGTCATGGCGGCGGCATCGAAGACACTGGCATCTGTCACGTTGGAGCTGGGCGGGAAATCACCCACGATCGTCGGACCAGACGCCGATCTGAAGCAAGCTGCGTCTTGGATATCCTTTGGCAAGTTTGCCAATGCCGGGCAGACCTGCATCGCGCCAGACCACATCTTTGTCCACGCGTCAGTGAAAGACGGATTTCTGACAGCTTTGCGCGACCGGATTGTCAACGCTTACGGCGATGGTAGCAACAGCCCGCACCTTGCGCGGATCGTCAATGATCGCCACGCTGAACGCCTGTCCGGGCTGCTGCGCGATGCCGTTGCAAAAGGGGCCCGCGTATCGCTGGGCGGCGCAGCGCAAGATCGCCACATGGCCCCGACGCTGATCGAGGCGATCACGCCAGAAATGGACATCGATCACGAAGAAATCTTTGGCCCAATCCTGCCCATCATGACCTATGATGATATCGATGAAGTGACACAGCGTATCAATGCGCGGCCCAAACCTCTGGCGCTTTATATCTTTGACAAGTCGCGCGAACGCGCGGAACAGATCATCACCGCGACCAGCTCTGGCAGTGTGGGTATCAATCTTACGGTCGCCCAGTTTACCCATACAGGGCTGCCGTTCGGCGGTGTGAATACGTCTGGTATGGGTGCGGCGCACGGGCACGACGGGTTTCGCGCTTTCAGCCATGAACGTGCCATCCTTTCCAATCATTACTCGTCGCTGCCGATGATCTTTCCGCCATACACGCCGCGGGTGAAAAAGCTGATTGGCCTTATCAAACGATTTTTGGGGTAGCTTGTGTTCGATTATATTATCGTTGGTGCCGGCTCTGCCGGGTGCGTCATGGCTAATCGGCTCTCTGCCAATCCGGACACGCGGGTCTGCCTTATCGAAGCGGGCACGCGAGACCGGAACCCTTTGATCCACATGCCGCTGGGGCTGGCCCTTCTGGCCCGCAGCAAAAAGGTAAATTGGGCCTATGACACAGCGCCAGAGGCCGCATTGAACAACCGTCACCTTTATTGGCCACGCGGCAAGACGCTTGGCGGATCAAGTTCGATCAACGCGATGATCTATGCCCGCGGTCATCCCGCCGACTACGACGGCTGGGCGACTGCGGCCGGTCCAGCTTGGGGCTGGGACCGTGTGCGCGGCCTGTTCCTGCGTATGGAGGGCAACACAGCCCTGACGGATGCACACCACAATACGACTGGCCCATTGGCGGTTAGCAATCTGCGGGACGTTAACCCGATGAGCCGCGCTTTTGTGCAGGCCGGTGTTGAATGCCAGTTTCCCGAAAATCTCGACTTTAATGGAGAGAGCCAGAATGGCGTTGGCATCTATCAAGTCACACAGCGAGACGGAAAACGCTTTAGCGCGGCCCGCGCGTTTCTGGACCCGGTGCGCGATCGCCCGAACCTGACGATCGAAACCGGGGCGCAGGTCGAACGCATCGTCTTCGAAGGACGACACGCCGTCGGCGTCGAACTGCAAGGGCGTGTAGTGAGATTGAACGCGGGAGGTGAGGTGATCCTGTCGGGGGGGGCCGTGAACTCACCGCAGATTTTGATGCTGTCAGGCATTGGCCCAGCAGCGGAGCTGGCCCGGCACGGTATCCCGCTACTACACGATGCGGCAGAGGTTGGCGAAAATCTGGCGGACCACCTTGATATTACGGTCATGTCAACAACCAAGGGCCGCGAACCCATAGGGGTCGCCCCCAGCTTTCTACCACGCGCCCTCAAGGCAGCTTGGAACTTTGTGACCAAACACACCGGCGAGTTGACATCGAATGTGGCAGAAGCCGGGGGGTTCGTGAAATCCGACCCATCGCAGACCCGCCCCAACCTTCAGTTCCATTTCCTGCCGGCCTTGCTACGGGACCATGGGCGGCAGATCTCTTGGGGCTATGGTGTGACGCTTCATGTCTGCGATCTTTTCCCGAAAAGCCGTGGCCGTATCCGGCTGAGCAGCAACGACCCGCTGGCCCCTGCCGTAATCGAGGCCAATTACCTGACACATCCGGATGACATCGCAGTCATGCTGAAAGGCCTGCGGATCGCCCGTCGCGTCATAGCTGCACCTGCTTTGGCCAGCCTCATCAAGAACGAGGTCGCGCCGGGCGAAGCCCTGCAATCAGATGAAGACTTGGTTGCCGATATCAGGACCCGGGCCGAGACGATCTATCATCCAGTCGGCACTTGCCGCATGGGTCAGGACGCTGCCTCTGTCGTGGACCCCCAGGCGCGGGTGCGGGGTGTGGTCGGCCTGCGGGTCGTCGACGCATCCATTATGCCGGCGATCATCGCGGGAAATACGAATGCTCCGACAATGATGATCGCGGAAAACGTGGCCGACATGATGTTGAGTGTTAACACGACAGACGGGTAAACACGGCCACGAAGAATGCGGCCGTGCTCGGGCTGTTCCAAAAGGCTGATTCATACAGACCTAAGCGAGTGAGCGCTGACCGGAATGGAAACTTTCTACCAAGGCCTGATGACGACGATGCAGTCACCGACCACTTATGCGCAGTATATTGACGATTTTGCGGCTTCTTTGCGCTGCTTGTTATGATAGCCATCAACAGAGGCCTTTGAAATTCTATTCTATTGCTTGCGAAGATGCCAAGCATACCATTTATCATGCCCGACCTTCAGGCTACACTGGCCAACGCCGCAGCCTTACGTTTCTTCAATGTCGTCAGGTGCTTAAGAATGAAGTGCAGCATCTCTCTGGATGCATCGGGATCGGTGAACCGCCCCGCCTAGCTACCGCCCGACCAGGCATGGCCGGCACCGGTGAAGATCCATAACTCAGTGAACTATTTCCCTTTTCCTTGCCGGTGTGGCCGGTGCACAAACGGATGTCCTTCATGCATTCTACCCTTCCGTTAAACGCTGACCAGCTCCGGATAGGCGTCGGCGGCGCGCGCGGCGACATAGCGTCGGCTGCGGACATGCACACCTCGTCGTCTTCGCCATGGAAATTGATCGTGGGCATCGGCGTGGGGGACCGGTTGCCCGGCGCACCGCGCTTCATGGCAAGTATTGCCGTTGACGCAACGTGAGCTGACCCCACTGAGAGCCCCGAGTGGGCACCTGCGGCGGCAAAGATGCCCGGATGTACTGCAGCCAATATCAGCGCCATTAAGGCTCCCGCTGACAGACCGGCTACAGATACTCGTGCCGGATCGGTGGGCGTGGTGCTCAGGACCTCCCCCGTCAGGCCAGCCAGGAGGGCGGGTTCACCCGTGATCCGGATTTGATAGCTGCGGCGATACCAGTTCCAGCATCGGTCCTGCTGCACGCGGCGGTCCTGCGCCGGGTGCCCGGCCGCACATATGCACGAGAACCACGCAACCTCGGTCTCATCCAAATCTGCGGCAGGCGTAGGATCACTTAGATCGTTGCAATTATTTTGACGCGAATTGACTCCAGCAAACCGGCAGCCTCTCAATAACATTTTGCATCACAGGAAGTTCGGTTTCCTCGGCATAGACCCGGTCATTCGTATCAGTAGGTTCTTGCCCAACAATATTAAGGCGAACGAGCCGCGGCACGTCGTGCATGTCACGGATCGATTTATTTACGAAATGCCGGATGCTGTGAAAGCACAATTCGCGCTGGTTGCCGTCTAGTGCAAACGCGAGCGAGAACCGCCAGTTGTAACCCAGTCGCTTGCCGTATTTCGTCTTTGTGCCGGCCCGCGGTGCCAGGTCCGGGAAGAGGGCCGATGACTTTCGGCGTTTCATCTCATCGACGTGCTTCATTAATCCTAGACTGATCAGGGCGGAGTGAATTGGGATGCGTCGGCGAGAGGCTTCCGTCTTCACGTCACGGATCTCGTTTTCGTCAAAAATGAAATATGGAATGCCATCTTCAGTCCCGATATCCGAAACCGTCAGCGCGGCTATTTCTTCCAGCCGCGCGCCGGTGACACTTGCGATCAGTGGACACCAATATTGGCCGTCCTTCGTGATGTCCGTGCCAACTTTATGGCGACGGGTAGCATTCGCATGGCCCGTCCAGATCGTATGCTGGAAGACTTTCTCAAGTTCTTCGGCGCGGAAAACCGCGCGTTTGTCGCGGTCCCGTTTCTTCTCCTTGAGCCGCAGCTTCGAAGTGTTGACTTTGTGCCGCAGGACAATCCCTTCGCTTTCGGCTTTCTCGAGGACTTGGCGCAGGTGGTCGAGGTGTAGGTTCACGGTCGTCGCTGAAAGCCCGACGCGGTCTCGCGGAAGACTCGCTGCCTTCTGAAGGAGTTCGTTATAGCTCAGACCCTTATCGGCTTGGCTTTTGCCGTAGCTGCACGAAATGCGTCGCAGGCCATCCCTGAACGCCGAGGCAGTTGTTTGGGTGACATCGCGCACATCGGTGATGCCGGTCACTTTTGTAAACAGTTCAATGCAGGAGCCGTACTGCGTGACAGTTGCCACCCGCAGATTATCTGCTCTTTTGTCGTCCATGAGCCGCGCGACGACCGCCATCATGGCCGGATCGGGCGTCGGCGAGGTAGCTGCGCTGACTTGATGGAGTGGTTCATGCCTGTCTGATGCGGTTGAGATTGCGGCCGTCAGTACGAAATTGTCGTCCTGGACATCCGATTGAACCACGCCCTGTTCGCGAAATGTGGTGTTTTCTAAGGCGATCATCTCGCATCGCGTGGCGTCCAACATGTCCCTCAAACCTGCTGCGCGGCCTTCCTCAAGATCAGAGACCGATCTGTGTGCGTGGGCCATCGCCTGAATATAGGTTTGCATCAACTGGACAACTTGCTGGGCGGCTGTGGCCGATTGCCCGGTAGTACCCTCGAACGAGCTCCTCAGGCTTGCTGCTTTATCGGGGGACTTCATAGTTTCAGTTAGAACAGCAAGCATGCGTTTCGCCGTATCAACTTCCGCCGGCGACAAGGGTGATGCCTCACAATCCGCATGTGCCGGCCAGACAGCATTGATGCCCTGTGCTTCAATGAGGTTCCACGCACGGGCCGTGGCCTGATCCCAAAGCAGATTGTCAGCCGCGTTCGGCCCATTGGCAGAAGTGCGCACAACCATATTTTGGTGCGTCAGTCTGGCGAGTTTATCTGCAAAGATCTGCTTGGCCCAGATCGCGAGATCTCTGGGGCTAAGGTCCTTTACATCGTGGGTATCCAACATGCGATCGCACTCCACGCTCATCTCACGGCCCAACTTACTCGCAATGCGACGGTCTGTCGTCTGTAGAGACAACTGCAGCACGAAAGTTCCTGTGGAAAACCCGCAGAGGCGTCTGCGCCATTGCCAAACTGATCCGCGGCGGAAGAGGTGTCTATCGTATCCCATTTGGCGTCTCCGAATTTGGAGCAACGCGTGCCGGGCCAAAAAGCGCGTAGTGTGACACTCATGTGTGACACATCGCAGCTACAGGTTAAGTAGCCAGTATTATCAAGTACTTACAGGATAATTGGCTCCGACGGTAGGGATCGAACCTACGACCAATTGATTAACAGTCAACTGCTCTACCGCTGAGCTACGTCGGAAAACCTGAGGCGTCTATAACGGCCAGTTTTGGGCGCGTCCAGACCCAAATGTGACGATTCTTGCACAAAGTTCAGCAGACCAATTAACAGGCGATTTCTAGGCTTGAGTGGATAGAATGTTAGCGCTCTCAGGTTGTTTTTGTACGAATGATGCGCGGTTTTGGTAAAATGAATTGACCACCGTTCGCCTGTGTTATTAAGTTTGGCGTTAGGCAAAACCGATAAGTTGCGACTTTGCCCAACAGGAGGATAAAAATATGAAACGCAGACAATTTCTGACGTCCGCTGCCGTTGGCACCGCTGCCACCACGCTGGCGACACCGATGCTGGCGCAAAGCCGGATCGAAATGAACATCGTATCCACGTGGCCACGCGATTTCCCAGGTCTGGGAACGAGTGCGCAGCGTTTGGCCGCCCGCATCGAAGAACTGACAGAGGGCCGCATTGCGGTTCAGTACTTCGCAGCAGGCGAGCGCGTCGGCGCATTCGACAGCTTTGATGAGGTCGCTTCCGGCAACTCTCAGGCTTACATCGGTGCTGACTACTACTGGAAGGGCAAGCACGCTGGCTGGTCCCCGTTCACCGCGATTCCCATGGGTCTGACCTATACGGAAATCGACGCATGGATGAAGTTCGGCGGCGGCCAAGAGCTGTATGAAAAGCTGGGCGACGAATTTGGCGTCATCGGCTTCCCAGCTGGTAACACCGGCGTGCAGATGGGCGGTTGGTTCAACAAAGAAATCGAATCCGTTGACGACATCCGCGGCCTGAAGATGCGTATCCCCGGCCTTGGCGGCGACGTCATGGCGAAACTGGGCGCGTCCCCTGTGTCCGTCCCCGGCGGTCAGATCTACGAAAACCTGGTCTCCGGCGCGATCGACGCGACCGAATGGGTTGGTCCGTGGAACGACTACTTCCTGAAGCTTTATGAAGCCGCCAAGTACTACTACTGGCCCGGTTTCCACGAGCCAGGTTCGCAGCTGTGCATGGGCATGAACAAGACCTGGTGGTCGACCGTTCCTGCCATTGATCAGACCATGATCAAAATTGCCTGCGCCGAAGAGAACGCCCTGTCGATGGCAGAAAACAATGCCAACAACGGTACGTACCTGAACAAGCTGATCGACGAATACGGTGTCGAACTGCGTGAATTCAACGATGACGTCTACGAAGCCTTCGGGTCTGCGTCGGCTGAAGTCATCGAAGAGGCACGTGATCACAGCCCGCTGGCCGCCGAAATCTTCGACAGCCACCTGAAGGCACGCGCTGACATTGGTGCTTGGACTGCTCTGTCCGACGCCGCCTATGTCAACAAGCGGAACCGCGTGCTCGACATCTAATTGCCAACGCGGCATATCCGGGCCGAATGGTTCGGCGCGAACGGGGCGGGCAATGCTCGCCCCGTTCAGCGTTAATAAAAAACTAATAGCATCCGGGGGGAACGGGATGGAAACGCAAGTGGCGTCGCGCGCATTGTTGGCGCGCGGATTTGGCTGGACGGTGCTCGCCGTATTAGCTGCCTACATGATCAATGTCGTCCTGCAATTCTGGTTCGACTTTCCCGGCGTGACGGCAACCGTCTCTGGGCAGATTTCGGCCCTTGGGCTGGTGCAGGTCGCGATCCTGTTGCTCGCCGCCGCACTGGCGATTGGCTATGTGATCTCGTCGCCTGGCACCGCATTGCGCGCCGATGCAGCACGGATCAGCAACTTTAACCGCTTTTTGGTGCGCTCTGCCTTCTTTGTCGTCCTGCTCGTTGGCATGGGCGACGCGATCCTGTCCTTCTTGCGGGTGCAGAACATGCTGGACGGCATCGTCGGTAGCGATATGTCGTCCAATCTGGGCCGCGCGGATTACCGCGGCATGTATTTCCACGTCCCGCTGATGCTGATTGGCATCGTGCTTGGGTCTGTGACGCGGGGCCTTGGCTTTATCTGGCTGTCGCTGCTTGTGGTCGGCGCTGAACTGTTGATCGTGCTGTCCCGCTTCGTCTTTTCGTACGAGCAAGCCTTCATGGCCGACCTTGTCCGCTTTTGGTACGGCGCGCTGTTCCTCTTCGCCTCGGCTTACACCTTGCTCGAAGAAGGCCATGTGCGTGTTGACCTTCTCTATGCTTCCATGCGCCGCGAAACCAAAGGGCGCGTGAACGCCGTTGGGTCCATCGTGCTGGGCATGGCGCTGTGCTGGACGATCCTGATCTTGGGGTTCGGCACATCTTCGTCCATCATCGTTGGCCCAATCTTGGTGTTTGAAACCACGCAATCCGGCTTTGGCATGTACGTCAAATACATGATGGCAGGCTTTTTGGCGATTTTCGCCATTACGATGATGATACAATTCGTGGCCCAGTTTCTGGAAGCCATCGCCGACAAGCGCGGCGAACCGGGCGCGCGTGAAACGCACGCCGACATGATCTGAACGGGGACACGACATGGAACTCTTTTTTCTACTAATGCTGCTTGTCGTCATGGCGACGGCGCTCGGCTCCGGTTACCCCGTGGCCTTTGCCCTTCCGGGCTCTGCAATCATAACCGTCGGCGTCGCCGCCGCGGCTGGCTACTTGTTCGAGGGCACGACATCTGCCTATTTCGCCAATGGCGGCCCGTCTCAGTGGCTGTCTGCGGGCGTCACCAACCTGCGCGGGGTCTATTGGGAACCCGAGCGTGACACCCTGATCGCCATTCCGCTGTTCATCTTTATGGGCATCATGCTTCAGCGGTCCAAGATCGCAGAGGACCTGCTGGTCAACATGGCCCAGCTGTTCGGCCCGATCCCCGGTGGCCTTGGCATTTCGGTCATCGTCGTGGGCGCGCTGCTGGCCGCTACGACAGGTATCGTCGGCGCAACCGTGGTTGCGATGGGCATGATTTCCCTGCCAGCCATGATGCGGAACGGCTACTCTAACTCACTGTCATCCGGCGTTATTGCCGCGTCCGGCACCTTGGGGCAGATCATTCCGCCGTCTATCGTGCTGATCATTCTGGCCGACCAACTTGCCTCTGCCGTCGATCAGGCGGGCACGTCGCGTCAGGAACTCTACAAGGTTGCCACAGGCGAGATTTCGATGCCGTCGGAATTCGCCATCGTCTCTACCTCTGCTGGTGACATGTTCCTTGGTGCGTTGGTGCCGGGTCTGCTGCTGGTGGGTATTTATATCCTCTACGTTCTGGCTATCGCGATCTTCCGCCCGAAAATGGCACCTGCTGTGCCTTACGAAGGCAAGTATGACGCGTCTTTCCTTGGCAACGTGCTGCTGGCCATGGTGCCGCCGCTGGCCCTGATCCTGCTGGTTCTGGGTTCCATCATCTCGGGCGTTGCGACTGTGAACCAGGCCGGTGCCATCGGTGCCGCTGGTGCGCTGATCATGGCGGGCTATCGCCTGCATCCCGAAGGGCGCGGCGGCCGCTTTATCCCCGCGATCATCGCGGCGGCAGGCCTTATCTTGGTGGCTTGGACGGTGTCCAACTATAACACCAACGTCCTGAACATGCAGTCCGCGTCTGACAAGTTCGGCGTCACTCTGGCCGCCATCGGCGTCGGGATGATCGTGCTGTCCATTGTCTGGTCCGGCGTGCGCGCCTTCTATAACGACGACGCGCTGACGGGCGTCATGGTGGAAACCGCCAAGACGACGTCCTTGGTGTTCATCATCCTGCTGGGTGCCGCCATGCTGACCGCCGCTTTCCGCGCCTTTGGCGGTGAAGAGTTGGTCAAGCACTTCCTTGAAGGATTGCCGGGCGGTTTCTGGACCAAGTTCATGATCGTTATGGCCGTGATCTTTGTGCTGGGCTTCTTTCTGGACTTCATCGAAATCGCTGTGGTCGTGGTGCCAATCGTCGCCCCGATCCTGCTGGCCGACCCAGAGGCGAACGTTTCCGCCGTCTGGCTGGGCGTGATGATCGGTCTGAACCTGCAGACCTCGTTCCTGACACCGCCATTCGGCTTTGCGCTGTTCTATCTGCGCGGCGTCGCACCGGCAGCGGTCAAGACGATCCAGATCTATAAGGGTGTCATCGCCTTTATCGGCCTGCAAATCGCAGCCCTTGTGATCGTGGCCTTCAACCCGCCGCTGGTGAACTATCTGCCTGCGCGTACATCGTTGACGGCCGAAACCGCACCGCCGCCCGTGAACCCCGCGCTGCAATACTGCATCGAGGAATACGTGACCAACGCCTTTGACACGCGGGGCAATCAGATTGCCACAGCGATCACAGCTGCTGGGGCTCTGGACGTGTCCTATCTGCCCGACGACCTGCAAGACGATTGGGTCGATGGTCTAGAAAAGGCGCAATCTGTGCCGGGTCTCGTGCTCGACATCGAAACCACCCGCGATCTGCAGACTGCAGGGGCTGTCGACTACCGGCCAGAACATAAGATCGTGCGCGCTTTGCAGCGTGACATGTTGATCCGCACCAAAGAGATCGACGATCTACGTGTGCGGGCGTCGCGTGGGTTTGGCGACAGCGAAGGGCAGACCGCCCGTGCTGACAGACTGCAGGCCGAAGTAGACGCCCTGCAGGCGCAGATTCCCGCCACTTGGGAAGATACGCAAACCACCTACGCTGCGATCAACAAGCAGAACGAGACCGCGCGCAATATCTATCGCCGCACGGTCGATCAGGCCTATGCGCCTGTGGTCGAACTGAAGGCCGTGATTGCCAGCGCTGATGCGCTTGCGCCCTTGGCTGACCCGATCGCGGCGCTGGCGGCGGATGCACCCACGATGGACCGCGACACTGCGGATGCCCGCTTCAAAGAGGTCGAATCCATGTTCGGCGGAATTGATGGCGGACGCGAAATCCGCGGCCTGCTTGCCGATGCCCGCAAGGAAATCGACGACCGGTCCCCTGATCCAGAGCGTGCGATGGAATACATCGTCGAGGCGCAGGAACTGTTCGCATCCGAAGTCGAATGGCGCACCCGCGCCAAGACGGAACTGCTGCCGGGGATCGAGGCGTATGACGCCGCGATCAATGACACGATCGGCCTGCGCCAGCAGCCGCGTCTGCCCCGCGCACAGGCTTTGGAAGTCGCCGAGTGTTCGTCGCATCACCGCGACATCTCGCTGAACTTCTAAAGCGATCAACAACTTGCAAAAGGCCGGGACCCGTTCCCGGCCTTTTCGCATTTTAATCGCGCTTGCCCTGTGCGCTGGTGCACCTATCGCCAGTTGTGTGTGCAGACTATGTTCTGCGCGAACACAGATTAAGGGTGCCATATGACTGCCATCGTGTCCGTCACGAACCTGCGCAAATCCTACGACACCGGATTCGAGGCGCTGAAGGGGATCAACCTCGAGATTGAAGAAGGCGAAATCCTCGCCCTGCTGGGCCCTAACGGTGCCGGCAAAACAACGCTGATCTCCACGATTTGCGGCATCACGGTGCCGACCTCTGGCATCATCACCGTCGGCGGGTTTGACACCGTTCATGAATACCGCGCCGCGCGCAGCCTGATTGGACTGGTCCCGCAAGAAATTAACCTAGAGCCGTTCGAGACGGTGCAGAACACCGTCCGCTTTTCCCGCGGCCTGTTCGGCAAGCCCCGCGATGACGCCCGCGTCGCCGAAATCCTGAAATCCCTGTCGTTGGACGACAAGGCGACCGCCAAGATCAAAGAACTGTCTGGCGGGATGAAGCGCCGCGTGCTGATCGCCAAGGCGCTGGCGCACGAACCGCGCGTGCTGTTCCTTGACGAACCCACCGCTGGCGTCGACGTAGAGCTGCGCAAAGACATGTGGAACGTTGTCGCCGATCTGAAACGCCAAGGCGTCACGATCATCCTGACCACGCATTACATCGAAGAGGCCGAGGCCATCGCCGACCGTGTCGGCGTCATCAGCAAAGGTCAAATCCTGCTGATCCAAGACAAGGCTGAAATGATGGCCCAGATGGGCAAAAAGCAGCTGCGGGTCGATCTGGCCCAGCCCGCCACGACGATCCCCGCCGCGCTGGCGCATTATGATCTGACGCTCGAAAAAGACGGCAACGTCCTTGTCTATACCTATGACACCCGCAAGGACCGCACCGGCATCCGCACGCTTCTGAACGACATGGCGAACGCGGGCCTGACCATGACCGACCTGCAAACCCAGCAAAGCAGCCTCGAAGACATCTTTGTCGGCTTGGTAAAGGACAACGCATGAACCTGACCGCGATAAAATCAATCTACCGCTTTGAAATGGCGCGGTTCTTTCGCACCATCACCCAGTCGCTGATCAGCCCCGTGCTGTCGACATCGCTGTATTTCGTGGTCTTTGGCACCGCCATCGGCAGCCGGATCGAGACGGTCGAGGACGTCAGCTATGGCGCATTCATCGTCCCCGGCCTGATCATGCTGTCCGTGATGACGCAGGCCACCAGCAACGCCAGCTTTGGTATCTACTTTCCGAAATTCATCGGCACGATCTACGAACTTCTCTCCGCCCCGGTGAACTTTATCGAAATCACAGTCGGATATGTGGGTGCGGCTGCAACCAAGGCGCTGTTCATCGGCACCATCATCTTTATCACCGCCTTTTTCTTCGTTGATATCCAAGTGGCCCATCCATTCTGGATGCTCGCCTTTCTGATCATGACCTGCATCAGCTTCTCGCTACTGGGCTTTATCATCGGCATCTGGGCCGGAAACTTCGAACAGCTGCAGTTGATCCCGCTGCTGATCATCACACCGCTCGTCTTCCTTGGCGGCTCTTTCTACTCTGTCACGATGCTGCCACCGATCTGGCAGACGATCACCATGTTCAACCCGGTCGTCTATCTGATCTCTGGCTTCCGCTGGGCGTTCTTTGACACCGCAGACGTGCCCGTCGGCTTGTCGCTGCTGGCAATCAGCCTGTTCATGGCGGCCTGTCTGACGGCAATCTGGTGGATCTTCCGCACAGGCTGGCGCATTCGGCAATAACCTAGCCCGCAACTGCGGTGCCAACCCTTGCCCCACGGGGGCAGGGGGCCTAGATCGGGAGGATGAAAATCAAACTCCCGTTTCTGAACCGCGACCCGGTCGTCAATGTCGTGCGCCTGCAAGGCGCGATCAGCACCTCTGGCCGCGGGCTCGACGATGCCTCGCTGGCCCCTGTGCTGCAAAAGGCCTTTACCAAAGGCAAGCCAAAGGCCGTCGCCCTGCAGATTAACTGTCCCGGCGGCAGCCCCGTTCAATCGTCCCTGATCGCCGCGCGCATCCGCCGCCTGTCACAGGAAAACAACGTCCCCGTTATTGCTTTCGTCGAAGACGTCGCGGCCTCTGGTGGTTACTGGCTCGCCTGCGCCGCAGATGAAATCTACGCTGATGTCGGCTCTTTGGTCGGGTCCATTGGCGTCATTTCCGCAGGCTTCGGCTTTCACGAACTGATCGACCGCTACGGGGTTGAACGCCGCGTCCATACCGCTGGCACCAGCAAATCCATGCTCGACCCCTTCCGCCCGCAAAAGGCCGAAGACGTGCACAAGCTTGAAGGCTGGTTAACCGACCTGCATGAAATCTTCATCGCCTACGTCAAATCGCGTCGGGAAGCGCAATTGGACGACGACCTAGCCATCTTCTCTGGTGAAGTCTGGATCGGCCAAAAGGCGCAGGCCAAGGGCCTGATCGACGACATCGGCCACATGATCCCCGTGATGAAGGCGGTTCATGGCGATAAAGTGAAATTCCGCCGCTTTGGTCCGAAAAAGTCCCTGCTGTCCCGCTTTGGCGCGCGCCTGATGGGCGACGCCATCGGCACGATAGAGGATCGCAGCGCCTTTGCCCGGTTCGGCCTGTAAATGCTGATCAAGGTCGCGGCCCTGTTTCTGGTGTTCTTCTTTGTCCTTGGGCTGTTCGGTAAATGGCGGTTTCCGGGGCAAAAACAGATGGCCGCGGCCAAATGCGCCAAATGCGGGCGCTATAATATTGGTAAAGGCCCCTGCGCCTGTGAAAAGGGAAAGCCCTGAATGGAATGGTTTCTTTCGGCCGCTGGCCTGATTATCCTGATCTTTGCAGGCGATTCATTGGTCAAAGGCGCGGTCAACCTCGCGCTGCGCCTTGGCGTGCCTGCGCTGATCGTGTCGCTGACCATCGTCGCCTTCGGCACGTCCGCGCCGGAATTGCTGATCTCGGTCCAGTCCATTCTGGACGGCGTGCCGGGCCTTGCACTGGGCAACGTGGTGGGATCGAACACAGCCAACGTGCTGCTGGTGCTGGGCGTGCCTGCGCTTTTGGCCGTGATGCATACGTCAGAGACAAATGTCCGCAGCAGCTATTTGCAAATGCTGGCCGCGACGGTGCTGTTCATCGCGCTTTGCTTTACTGGCACCCTGAACTGGATCAGCGGCCTGATCTTACTGGCGGGCCTGACCGCGATGCTGACCCACGCCATCCTGACCGTACGCCGCAGCGCCGCAGCGCCAGAGGTCGAAGGCGCCGATCCATCAATGGGCTGGCCCCAGATCATCCTTTACCTTGTCCTTGGCCTGATCGGCTTGCCCATCGGATCGCATTTACTCATTTCCGGGGCCACGATCATCGCGCAAAACTTCGGTCTGTCTGACAGTGTCATCGGTCTGACATTGGTCGCGGTCGGCACATCGCTGCCTGAACTAGCGACCACCGTGATGGCCGCCCTGCGCCGCCAAGCGGATGTGGCCTTGGGCAATGTCATCGGTTCTAACATGTTCAACTTGCTTGGTATCATGGGCGTCGCCACGCTGGTCGGCCCTGTCCCTGTGGACGCGCAATTTCTGACCTTTGACCTTTGGGTCATGTTGGGCGCAGCGCTACTGATGATCCCGCTGGTATTCTTTCGCGCCGATATCACGCGCATCTGGGGCATCGGCCTGACGGGTGCCTATGCTGTCTACGTCTGGTCGCTGCTATGACTGCGCTAGTCACCGGGGCAGGGGCGCGGCTGGGCCGGGCTATGGCGCTGTATCTGGCGGATCGCGGCCACGATGTTGCCGTGCACTACGCCAGTTCTGCGGATGGCGCAGAAGAGGTCGCGGGCGCGATTCGCGCCAAAGGCCGCCGCGCTGTCACGCTGCAGGCCGATCTGCTGAATGAGGAGGCGACTCAATCCTTGGTTGACCGCGCTGTGCAGGCCTTGGGGCCGCTGACCGTGCTGGTCAACAACGCGTCGATCTTTGAATACGACAACATCGCATCGGCCACGCGCAGCAGCTGGGACCGTCATATGGACTCCAACCTGCGCGCGCCTTTTGTGCTGACCCAGCACTTTGCCCAGCAAGTGCCCGATCCCGCAATTGATGCACAAGGCGAGCCGGTGGCGCAGGGGCTGATCGTCAACATGCTGGACCAGCGTGTGCAGAAACTAACACCGGAATTTGCGACCTATACCCTTGCCAAGATGGGACTCTGGGCGCTGACCCGTACTGCCGCCCAGGGCCTTGCCCCGCGCGTGCGCGTCAACGGGATTGGTCCAGGTCCGACCCTACAAGGTGCGCGGCAATCAGAGGGGCATTTCAAAGCCCAACGCGCCGCGACGGTGTTGGAACGTGGCGCTGATCCGGGCGATATTTGCGCCGCGCTTGGCTATCTTTTGGATGCCAAAGCGGTCACCGGCCAGATGATCGCTGTGGATGGCGGTCAGCATTTGGCATGGCAGACGCCGGATGTTCTTGGGGTTGAATAATGAGCGCGACGTTAAGTTATGCACCTTGACAAGCGATCTGGCGTAGCAGGGCCAAATTTATACCTTTGATGAGATGTTTACATAATCTTCATAAATAAGATGCGTAAAATCAAAGGGTTATATGTATTGCTTAAATATCGGGCATTTCGATGAACCCCCCGAAGTATAAGGAAAATTTAGAACCCACGCCATTTTGCCCCCGTAGTTATCCACAGATTCCGTGGATGCCTTTCGTCTTGTCCCAGCCGCGTTAACATTGCAGCCACTCCAGAATCACGGACCCTTCATGACTGACGCCCCAGACGCGACCCCTGACGCCGCCCCGCTGACCGGATACGCTTATATCGCGGGCTTCGTGAAGACGCTCGACAGCTCTCCGGGTGTGTACCGGATGCTGGATGGCGAAAGCCGGGTTTTGTATGTCGGCAAGGCGCGTAACCTTAAAGCGCGGGTCAGTAACTACAGCCGTCCGGGCCCACATTCTGGCCGCATCGCCCGCATGATCCGCGAGACGCAGATGATGATGGTCCTGACCACAAGGACAGAGACAGAGGCGCTGCTGCTAGAGCAAAACCTGATCAAGCAGCTTAAGCCGCGCTACAACGTGCTGCTGCGCGACGATAAGTCCTTTCCGAATATCCTTGTGACGACTGGCCACGACTGGCCCCAGATCAAAAAGCACCGCGGGGCCAAGACGGAAAAGGGTGAATACTACGGCCCCTTCGCCGGTGTTGGTGCGGTGAACCGGACGTTGAACCAGTTGCAGCGGGTGTTCCTGCTGCGCAACTGCACGGATCAGGATTTTGAGACACGGACTCGCCCCTGCCTGCAATACCAGATCAAGCGGTGCTCTGGCCCGTGCTGCGGTCTGGTTTCGGCGGAGGATTACAAAGCCTCTGTCCGCGATGCGCAGGCGTTTTTGTCAGGCCGCACCAAGGGCATTCAGCAAACCCTGGCCGCCGAAATGGCCGCCGCGTCAGAGGCGATGGAGTTTGAGCGTGCCGCTGCGATGCGCGACCGGATCAAGGCGCTGACGCAGGTGCAGACGGCGCAGGGCATCAACCCCAAGCATGTCGAAGAGGCGGATATCATCGGGCTGCATATCGACGGCGGGCAGGCCTGTGTTCAGGTCTTCTTTATCCGCGCCAACCAAAACTGGGGCAACCACGACTACTATCCCCGCATCAGCGGCGAAGAGGACGCGTCTGAGGTGATGGAGGCTTTCGTCGGTCAGTTCTATTCCGACCGCGAGCCGCCGAAGATGGTGATCCTATCCCACGGCCTTGATAGCGACGATCTGATGTCAGAGGCGCTCGCTGAAAAGCTGGGGCGCAAGGTCGAGATCATCGTGCCCCAGCGCGGCGAGAAGGCCGAGCTGGTGCAGGGCGCGTTGCGCAATGCGCGCGAGAGCCTTGCGCGCAAGATGAGCGAGACCGCGACGCAAAGCCGTTTGTTAAAGGGTGTCGCCGAGGCGTTTGATCTGACCAAAGCGCCCCAGCGGGTCGAGGTGTATGACAACAGCCACATTCAGGGTGCCTTTGCCGTCGGCGCGATGGTCGTCGTTGGGCCGGACGGGTTCGAGAAGAACCAATATCGCAAGTTCAACATCCGCGGCGAGGATCTGACGCCGGGCGATGACTTTGGTATGATGAAAGAGGTGCTGACCCGCCGTTTCCAACGCCTGCTGAAAGAAGACCCGGACCGCAAGGCGGGCACCTGGCCCGACCTGTTGCTGATCGACGGCGGCGCGGGGCAGGTGAGCGCGGTGCGCGAGATTATGGAAAAGCTGGGCGTGGGTGATGTGCCCATGGTCGGCGTGGCCAAGGGCATTGACCGGGATGCGGGCAAGGAAGAATTCCACCGCACGGGCAAAAGCGTCATGGCGCTGCGGCACAATGATCCGGTGCTGTATTTCATTCAGCGCATGCGCGATGAAGTGCACCGCTTTGCCATCGGCACCCACCGGGCGAAACGCGCCAAGGCGATTGGGGCGACGCCGCTGGATGATGTGCCAGGCGTCGGGGCCACGCGCAAACGGGCGCTGCTGGCGCATTTTGGCTCTGCCAAGGCTGTGGCGCGGGCCAATTTGGCGGACCTGACGGCCGTGTCAGGGATAAGCCAGAGTATGGCGCAGACCATTTACGACTATTTTCACGAGAATGGCTGAGGCTGGGCTAATTTCCGATTTTTCGGCGAAAAATCGGGTTGGGGCGCTGCCCCAAGCCCCGAGGTATTTTTGACCAGAAGAAGGCTAGGGGCCACGCATCGACTGGTTTATCTGAATGGCACTAGCTAAGGTGACGCCATGACATTGAATGTGCCCAATATCCTGACGATCTTGCGGTTGCTGGCGGCTCCGGCTGTGGCGATCATGTTTTTGTTCTTTGCACGGCCTTGGGCGGACTGGTTTGCGCTGGTTTTATTCGTGGTTGCTGCCTTGACCGACTTTGTCGATGGGTATCTGGCGCGGGCGTGGAAGCAGGAAAGCAAGTTTGGCGCAATGCTGGACCCGATTGCTGACAAGGCGATGGTGGTGATTGCGCTGCTGGTGATCACGGGCTTTTCCGGCATGAATGCTTGGATTTTGCTGCCTGCGACATTCATTATCTTTCGCGAAGTCTTTGTCTCTGGTCTGCGCGAGTTTTTGGGGGCCAAGGCGGGGCTGCTGAAGGTCACGCAGTTGGCGAAGTGGAAGACGACGGCGCAGATGGTGGCCATCGCGTTTTTGTTCGCAGCTGGTGCGTTCGAGCATTATTTCGTCATGCAGTCTTTTGGTATGGATGCGGATACGGTCGACGCGATCTTTGCCGGTCAAATTTCCGACGAGATGGGGTTGATCTGGAAAAGCTGGGGCGCCCATCTGACGTGGTACACGGGCGTTGTCGGTCTGTGGTTGGCAGCCGTTTTGACGCTGGCGACGGGCTGGGATTATTTCCGTAAAGCACTGCCGTATCTAAGGGATAGCTAATGGATGTGATGTATTTTGCATGGGTGCGAGAGCGCATCGGTCTGCCCCGCGAGCGGGTCGAGACGCAGGCGGCGACGGTGAACGACCTTGTGGCAGAACTTATGGCGCGCGAAGAGCGGTATGCGGCCGCCTTTGCTGATACCTCTGCCCTGCGGGTGGCGTTGGATCAGGTATTGTCGGATTTCGATGCGCCCTTGGCTGGCGTGCGAGAAGTGGCATTTTTCCCGCCAATGACGGGCGGCTGATGCAGGTCCGGGTCCAAGAGGGCGTCTTTGACGCAGGTGTCGAGCTGAACGCCTTTTCGGCGCGGGCAGAGGGCGCGGGGGCTGTTGTCAGCTTTACTGGAATCGTGCGCGATGTGGCGGGCGGTTTGCAGCATATGATGATCGAACATTACCCCGGCATGACCGAAAAAGCGATTTCTGCAATCGTGGCCGAGGCGCGGGAGCGCTGGAGCTTGGCGGATGCTTTGGTGATTCACCGCTTTGGTCAGTTGGCGCCCGGCGCGCCGATTATGATGGTCGCGGCAGCCTCTGCCCATCGGGCGGATGCCTTTGCGGCGGCGGATTTTCTGATGGATTATCTGAAATCCCGCGCGCCGTTCTGGAAGAAAGAAGTCACCGCAGAAGGCGCCGATTGGGTCGCCGCCAAGGATGATGACGAGGCGGCGCTGACCCGCTGGGACTGACCTTATCCGCGGGTAAAACGGGCGTTGCGTTAAGGTTTTGTTAAGGGCGCGTGGCGGTGGCAGGTCAGGATATGATCGTTGACCAGCCCGCAGGCCTGCATAAAGGCGTAGACGATTGTTGGCCCGCAGAACTTGAACCCCGCCTTTTTGAGGTCTTTTGAGATTTGCGTCGACAGCGGCGTAAAGCCGGGCACGTCCGCCATTGTGGCGCGGTGGGTTTGCAGCGGGGCGCCGTCGACGTAATCCCATAAAAAGCGGTCAAAGCCTTGCTCGGCCTCGATCTTTTGCCAGGCTTGCGCATTGGTGATCGTGGCTGCGATCTTGCCCCGATGGCGGATGATGCCGGGATTCGCCAGCAGGCGGGTGATGTCATCCTCGCCCCATGTGGCCACGATATTGGGGTCGAAATTGGCAAAGGCCGCGCGGAAATTGTCGCGCTTTTTCAAGATGGTGATCCAAGATAGGCCAGCTTGAAAGCCGTCAAGCACCAGCTTTTCCCACAGCGCACGGCTGTCGTATTCGGGCACGCCCCATTCGGTGTCGTGGTAGGCCTGATAGATCGGGTCATCCCCGGCCCAGGCGCAACGTGTCAGGGTCATGGGGCCACTTTCCTGCTAGGTCTTAACGTGGTGTTAGGGGCGTGCGTCCAATGTGGCAAGGCCCGTGCATGGAACCCGTCAGATGCTTAAACCCCGCCGCGATGCTATCCCCGATCCAGAGGAACAATTCGAAGATCCGCTGCAATTTGCTTTTGCCAGTCGGGACGCGGATACGCCTGCGCTGGTTACACATGCGCTGGACCGGGGGCGGGCGCGGCTGGCGTTTCAGCCGGTTGTTGTGGCGAATGATATGGGAAAGGTCGCCTTTTACGAGGGGCTGATCCGTCTGCTGGATGACGCTGGGCGGGTGATTCCGGCGGCGAATTTCATGCCGCAGGTGGCGGATACCGAAATCGGGCGCCGCATTGATGTGCTGACGCTGGAACTGGCGCTGCGGATGTTGCGGCAGCATCCGGGGATGCGGCTGTCGGTGAACGTCTCGGCCCGGTCGCTGGGCGATTGGCGCTGGCGACAAACGCTAGAAGCAGGATTGTCGGAACGCGGGGCGCTGGGGAATCGGCTGATTTTTGAGATTAGCGAAACCTCTGCCATGATGCTGCACGAGGTGGTGATGCGGTTCATGGAGGATATGCAGCCGCGCGGCGTGGCCTTTGCACTGGACGGCTTCGGCGGCGGGATGACGGCGTTTCGGCATCTTAAGGATTTCTTTTTCGACATGGTGAAGGTGGACAAGACATTTGTAAAAGGGATCGCTGACGATCCCGACAATCAGGTGCTGGTCGAGGCGTTGGTCACCGTTGCGCATCAGTTCGAAATGTTTGCCATCGTCGAAGGGGTCGAAAACGCGCGGGATGCGGCGTGGCTGCAGGGGATCAATGCGGATTGTCTGCAAGGTTATCATATCGGTGCACCGAAGTTCGACATTGCTTGATACTTGTCGTTGCCCTTGAAAATTTAGCGGCCTACATTTGGATCAATCGCGCAGGGGGGTGCGCTTGATTGTGCCCGTTTTGCGCATTGTAACCGCTAGAAAGGGTTAACATGACCAACGTCGTGATCGCGTCCGCCGGGCGCACAGCTGTCGGCAGCTTCCTTGGATCGTTTGCCGCAACGCCTGCCCATGATTTGGGTGCCGCCATGCTGGAAGGTATCGTCGCACGCGCGGGCATCGATAAGTCAGAGGTGAGCGAGACCATTTTGGGTCAGGTGCTGACCGCGGCGCAGGGCCAAAACCCCGCGCGTCAGGCGCATATCAACGCCGGCTTGCCGATCGAATCTTCGGCTTGGTCGCTGAATCAGGTCTGCGGCTCTGGCCTGCGCGCTGTGGCGATTGCGGCGCAGCATATCCAGCTCGGCGATGCGTCTATCATCGCGGCTGGCGGACAGGAAAATATGTCCATGTCGCCCCATGCTGCGAACCTGCGTCAGGGTCATAAGATGGGCGATGTGTCGTACATCGACACGATGATCAAGGACGGCCTTTGGGATGCCTTCAACGGCTATCACATGGGCCAAACTGCTGAAAACGTAGCTGAAAAGTATCAGATTAGCCGTGATCAGCAGGATGAATTCGCCGTCGGATCCCAGAACAAGGCCGAGGCCGCGCAGAAGGCTGGCAAGTTCAAGGACGAGATCATTCCCTTCACCATCAAGACCCGCAAGGGCGAGACGGTGATGGATGCGGACGAATACATCCGCCATGGCGCGACGATGGAAGCGATGCAGAAACTGCGCCCGGCCTTTGCTAAGGATGGCTCTGTCACGGCGGCCAATGCCTCTGGTTTGAACGACGGCGCGGCAGGTTGTTTGCTGATGACGGCGGATGAGGCTGAAAAGCGCGGGATCGAGCCTTTGGCGCGGATCGTGTCATATGCAACCGCCGGTCTGGACCCCAAGATCATGGGCGTCGGCCCGATTTTCGCATCGCGCAAAGCGCTGGAAAAGGCTGGCTGGAAGGCCGCCGACCTAGAGCTGGTCGAGGCGAACGAGGCATTCGCGGCGCAGGCTTGCGCTGTAAACAAAGAAATGGGCTGGGACCCAGCAATCGTCAACGTGAATGGCGGCGCGATTGCGATCGGTCACCCCATCGGTGCCTCGGGCGCGCGGGTGCTGAACACGTTGCTGTTCGAAATGCAGCGCCGGGGCGTAAAAAAGGGTCTGGCGACCCTGTGCATCGGCGGCGGCATGGGCGTTGCCATGTGTGTTGAGCGTCCCTGACCTTGATCAACGCGGCACCCCTATTTTGGGTGCCGCGAAATAAAATTGCGTAAATTATAGGTTAGCCTTTTGACAAATGGCGCAGAGCTGCGCAAAATTAAAACTCCAACCTGAGGAGGAGGATAAACCATGGCGAGAGTTGCACTTGTGACGGGCGGAACGCGGGGGATTGGCGGGGCCATTAGCCACGCACTGAAGGCCGCTGGATATACCGTCGCCGCGACCTACGCCGGGAACGACGAAAAGGCGAAAGCCTTCACCGACGAGACCGGTATCAAGACCTATAAATGGGACGTTGGCAATTACGAGGCCTGCAAGGCGGGTATCGCACAGATCGAAGCCGATATTGGCCCGGTTGAAGTCTTGGTCAACAATGCGGGAATCACCCGCGACGCACCCTTTCACAAGATGACGCCAGACCAGTGGAACGAGGTCATCGGCACCAATCTGACGGGCGTTTTCAACATGACGCATCCGGTCTGGCCGGGCATGCGCGAACGTAAGTTTGGGCGGATCATCACGATTTCATCGATCAATGGTCAGAAGGGTCAGTTTGCGCAGGCAAATTACGCGGCTGCCAAGGCGGGCGATATCGGCCTGACCAAATCGCTGGCCCAAGAAGGCGCGCGCGCCGGGATCACGGTCAACGCGATCTGCCCCGGCTATATCAACACCGATATGATGGCGACGATCCCTGAAAAGGTGATGGATTCCATCGTCGGCGCGATTCCCGTGGGCCGTTTGGGCGAGCCAGAGGAGATCGCCCGCGCGGTGGTATTCTTGGCATCCGACGATGCAGCCTTCATTACGGGCGCAACAATTACGGCCAACGGCGGTCAATATATGACGTAATCCTGCGGGATTTCAGCTAAGCGAAAGGCCGGGACATGTTCCCGGCCTTTCTGCATTTGGGGACCCTATGACGCGAAGCATGGCGACTTTGATCGGCTTTTTGGCGGTGCTGCTGTGGTCCCTGTTGGCCGTGCTGACCGTGGCCACGGTGCCAGTACCGCCGTTCCAACTGACGGCGCTGACCTTTGCCGTGGGGGCGGGCGTTGGGCTGATCTGGGGGGCGGTGACGGGCAGCCTGGGCCAGTTGCGGCAGGTGCCGCTGCGGGTTTACGCCGCCGGAACCCTTGGTTTGTTTGGCTATCATGCGCTTTATTTTTCAGCGCTGCGTTTGGCACCGCCCGCCGAGGCGGGGTTGATTGCCTATTTGTGGCCCCTGCTGATTGTGCTGATGTCGGGATTGTTGCCGGGCGAGGTGCTGCGCCGGGGTCATATCTTGGGCGCGGTGTTGGGATTCGCGGGGGCGGCGCTGATCATTTTGGGCGGACGCGGCGCGGGGCAGCCCGGCGCGATGGCGGGATATGGGCTGGCGCTGCTGTGTGCGGTGTTTTGGTCTAGCTATTCGGTCTTGTCGCGCCGGATGAAGACGGTGCCGACGGTCAGTGTGACGGTGTTTTGCGCAGCGACGGCAGTGCTGTCCGCGCTGATGCACGTGGGCACAGAAATCACAGTTTGGCCAAGCTTTGCAGGTTGGTGCGCCGTTGTGGCCTTGGGCCTTGGTCCCGTTGGGGCTGCGTTTTTCGTTTGGGATATCGGGGTCAAACGCGGTGACATTCAGCTGCTTGGTACGGCGTCTTATGCGGCACCGGTGCTGTCGACGTTTGTGTTGATCGCGGCTGGGCAGGCTGTTGCTAGTCCGTCGCTGATCTGGGCGACTGTTCTGATCGTCGGGGGTGCCGCACTGGCCGCTCGGGCCAGCGCGGAAAAAGGTGTCAGTGGGACAGGCGGCCGATCTCTTCTTTGAGCATCAGCTTTTGCTTTTTCAGGCGCGCAATTTCCATGTCATCGGTGGCAGGGCTACGCTGCAGGCTTTCTACCGAATCGGACAGGGTTTGGTGTTTCTTCTTCAATTCCTCAACGTGCGAACTCAAGCTCATGGTCGGCTCCTTTTGCTGTCATTGAACAGTTACATTGCAGCATATGGATCAGGCTGTGTCACCTGTTTTGACTGCAATCAGGTCGTATCCCCATCTTCTTGCGCAACTATTGCCAAGTTATTAACCGCCAAGCGGCAATTTTTCGCCGTGACGTAGAACTGCACGGATGGCGGGGGTGTAATCGTCGCCATCGTGATTATGTATAGCGCCAACGTGTAAGATAAGCGGCTGGGCCAGTTGGAACGCGGCGCGTCCACCCAATTTTGCCTGCACCATGACCAGATTCGGCGTGCGGCCCGGGCGCGGCGTCAGCGGTTGGACAATCACGCTGCCAAGGCGGCCATAAAGCATAGCCAAAATTTCATGTAAGCGGGCGGTTTGCTGAATGATCGTCAGCGTGCCGCGCGGTGCGGTGCGGCGGATGCCCGTTTCGAGCCAATCGGCAAGCGGCGTTGTGCCGCCACGGCCCGTGTCGCGGCCGGGATCGCTGGACGTCGCGCCGCGGTGACGCTCGAAATAGGGTGGGTTCATGATGACGTGGTCGTATTGGGTTTGGCGGATATCTAGGGGCAGATCCCGCAGGTCGGCGGTGTGGATTTGGGCCGTGATGCCCGCCTCTGCCGCGTTGCGGCGGGCGAGGGCGGCATAGCTGTCCTGCAGTTCGATCCCTGTGCACATTAGGCCTGGCACGCGGGTCGCGGCGCAAAGCATGGCGGTCCCAGCGCCGCAACCAAGATCAAGCAGGCTTTGTCCCGATACTGCAGGCACGGCGGCGGCCAGCAGGACCGGATCAAGACCCGCGCGGTAGCCATTGCGCGGCTGCCACAGATGGAACTGCCCGCCCAAAAAGGCGTCGCGTGTTAGATCATCGGTCAAGGGTGATTTCGATTTCCGCATCTTTCATCACGGCGCGGGCCATGAACAGGTCGCGGTCGGCGACCATGACCCGGCGCGGCAATATGCCAATGCTGCCGTCAAGGATGCTCATGTTTACGTCAAACTGAAAGCAGTCTATATCCTCGGCGTCCAGAAGGGCGGTGGCGAGGGCGATGACCGTCGGGTCGTTGGTGCGCAGCAGTTCTTTCATGGAACCTTATCTAGGGCGCAGATGCCGCCCTGTCCATTCAGTGCTGGAACGACCATGAGCCTTGATCACGCCGCCACCAAACCCCACGAACGTCTGGCCGCGGCCCTCGCCGATGATATGGCCGCCGTGAATGACATGATTGCGGCGCGGATGGCGTCGGAACATGCGCCGCGAATCCCCGAAGTCACCGCGCATCTGGTTGGCGCTGGCGGTAAGCGTTTGCGCCCGATGCTGACCTTAGCGGCGGCGCGGATGTGCGGCTATGACGGCCCGTTCCATGTGCATCTGGCGGCGACGGTGGAATTTATTCACACCGCGACCCTGCTGCATGACGACGTGGTGGACGAAAGCGACAAGCGGCGCGGGCGGCCGACGGCGAACTTGCTGTGGGATAATACCTCTAGCGTGTTGGTCGGCGATTACCTGTTTGCCCGCAGCTTTCAGCTGATGGTGGAAACAGGATCGCTGCGCGTGCTGGATATCCTTGCCAATGCCTCTGCCACGATTGCAGAGGGCGAGGTGCTGCAGCTGACGGCGGCGCGCAATATCAAGACGACGGAAGACACCTATCTGAAGGTCGTGCGCGGCAAGACGGCGGCGCTGTTTTCGGCCGCCACGCAGGTTGGCGGCGTGATCGCCGCTGCGCCAGAGGATCAGATTGCCGCGCTTTATGCCTACGGTGATGCGCTGGGGATTGCGTTTCAGATCGTGGACGACCTGCTGGATTGGCAGGGCGGGGCTGGCATTGGCAAGAACATCGGCGACGATTTTCGCGAAGGCAAGCTGACCATGCCCGTGATCCGCGCCATCGCGGCGGGGGATACCACCGATACGGTGTTCTGGACCCGCACGCTGGAAAAGCGCGTGCAGGAAACGGGCGATCTGGAACACGCGCTGGCGCTGTTGGAGCAGCATGGCACACTGGACAGCACCCGTGATGACGCGCTGATGTGGGCAGAGCGGGCGAAGGATGCGCTGAACGCCCTGCCGGATCACGAGATTAAGGGCATGCTGACCGATTTGGCCGACTACGTCGTCGCGCGGCTGGTCTAGCCACTTAGCCCCGCAGCACCGCTGCGGGGGCGACCCACCATCCCATTTCAGCGACCTGAACCGCCCGGGCGGCAAGGCGGGCGGCGGCCATGTCGGCGACCAGCGCCCAGCACGTCGCACCTGAACCGGACAGACCCACAGCTTTGATATGCGGCAGCTTGCGCAGGCGCGCCAGCACGGTGTCAATTTCGGGCGCGATCTGGCGCGCAGGGGCCAGTAGATCGTTGCGCTGCTGCGACAGCCACTTGGCAAAACCGTCCAGATCCATACCGTCTGGCAGGGTCGTCATGGCGGGATTGCGGCGCGAGGCCAGCGCCTTGAAGACCGCAGGCGTTGGCGCTTCGACCTTGGGGTTCACCAGTACCAGTGCGCAATCGGGCAAGGCGGGCGCTGGTGCGACGTCGTCGCCGATGCCCTGCATGTGCAGCGGGCCGGGGCCGGACAGGCAGACGGGCACATCGGCGCCAAGGGCCGCTGCTGCCGGGTGATCGGCGGGCAGGGGGGCGACGTCCCAGAATGTCGCGAGCATCCCAAGGGCGGTTGCCGCATCAGATGATCCGCCGCCAATGCCTGCGGAATGGGGCAGCGATTTGTCCAGCTTGATCGCCGCACCGTGGGTGATGCCGCGCAGATCGGCCAAGGCGCGGGCGGCCTGCATCACCAAATTGCGGTCATCGTTCGGCACGCCCATGGCAAAGGGGCCGCCGACGGTCAGGCGCAGGTCAGGGCTGGGCGTCACGGTCAGCTGATCGCCAACGTCCGCAAAAACCACGAGCGAATCCAGCAGGTGATAGCCATCATCCCGCTGCCCGGTGATGTGCAGCGTCAGGTTCACCTTGGCCGGTGCGGTTGCCGTCAGGCGGCTCATGGCCGGGCGTCGGTCAGCGCGGGGCGGGTGGCGTCCAAACCTTCGTCTTTGCGCACGGCGTCTAGGCCGCGCTCCAGCTTGGCACGGATGCGGGCGGCAAGGTCTTCTTCGGGCTCAAAGGATTGTGCGCGCAGCCACTGAAAGCGGGCCTCTCTTTCGCGGCCAACGGCCCAATAGGCGTCGCCAAGGTGGTCGTTCACGATGGGGTCGGTCGCCTCTAGCACAGCTGCGCGTTCCAGCGGATCGATGGCGTCGTCATAGCGGCCCAGTTGGAAATATACCCAGCCAAGCGAATCGACGATAGCACCGCTGTCCGGCTGATCGGCGACAGCGCGTTCGATCATATCCAGCGCCTCGTCCAGCTTTTCGCCGCGTTCGACCAACGAATAGCCCAGATAGTTCAGCACCTGCGGCTGGTCGGGATTGATGGCAAGGGCAGCGCGGAAGTCGGATTCGGCCTGGTCCCAATCACCGATGTCATGGGCGACAATCGCACGCGTGTAATAGACGACCCAGCGGTTCGTGTCGGTTTCAGGGTACAGGTCCAGCGCCGCGCCATAGGCTTTGATCGCGCCGTCGTTGTCACCGTTGTCGCGCAGCACATCGCCAAGGCGGGCCTGCACAAAGGCCAGATCGGGGCGAGCGCGGGCCAAGGATTGGGCGACCTCTGCTGCGACATCGGTTTGATCGGACTGGCGCAAAGTGTCGATGCGCCCGATTTCGGCGTTCACAAAGCTGGGGTCGTCCTGTGGCACGGTGGCAAAGGCGGCGGCGGCCAGATCATAACGGCCCATGTTTTGCAGCAATCCCGCCGTCAACATCGCCGCATCGGCGTTGCCGGGGGCCAGATATTGCGCCACGCGGGCGTATTGCAGGGTGTAATCCTCTCGCGCCTCGGTCGACAGCAGGGCTGCGATCATAAACGCGACCTCTGCCACGCCCTGACGCGGGCTGGTGACCAGATCGAATGGCACGGCGTCGGTGCTGCCCAGCTTGGCCTGCAAGGCGACGATCGCAGGGTCGAGGGTGTCGCCGAAGGCCGTCGTTAGCAGCGCGCTGGCGTCATCGTTGCGGCCCAGTTGCGACAAGACCTGCGCATGGGCGATGGCGGCGCGGGGGCCGAAGTTGGCAGAGCCTTGGCCGTTGCCCGACAAAATCGCCTCTGCCCCTTCGAAGTCACCGACAGACGCCAAGGCTAGCGCCTTGTGGAACAACCCGTAGCCGGCCATGCCTTCGGTCGCGATTACGGCGTCAAAGCCTTCCAACGCGCGGGTCATGTCGCCTTGGCCCTGCATCGCCCAGCCTTTAACCAGACCGTCAAACAGGGGGCTGACAGTGCGACCATCGGCGAAATCCGTGATCACCGTGTCCCAGTCGCCCTGCACAATCGCGTCGCAGATCAAGATCATATTGCTGACTTGGCTGTCGATCCCGGCAAGGCGCATTTGCTCTGCAACAGGCACGGCGCTGGCAAAATCACCCAAAGCCACAAAGGCGATAGCGGTGTTTTCAAGCAGGTAGGGGTTTTGCGGATCGCCAACCAACGCCTGACCAAAGTAGTCGGCGGCAGCGGCGAAATCACCCGCTGCAGCAGCATTGCGCGCCGCCAGATAAGCGCCTGACTGACGGTCTTGCACTGTAGGCTCTTGCGCTGATTGCGCGATGCCCATGCCAGCGCAAAGAAGGCCAGCAAGAAGGGTGCCAGTCGAAATAAGTCGTTTCACGGATGTGCGCCTGTCTGTTTATTCAGACGCCAGCCTAGGCTTCTGCCCAAACATGCGCAATCACGTGGGGGTCACAGGGGCTTGAACGGGCGGACCTTTGCCCGCCCGCAGCCCATGTCCGCTTACATGTTGGGATAGTTCGGCCCGTCGCCGCCCTGCGGGACGGTCCAGTTGATGTTCTGGCTGGGGTCCTTAATGTCGCAGGTTTTGCAGTGGACGCAGTTCTGAAAGTTGATCTGGAACTTCGTGTCCTCGCCCGTGCCGACGAATTCGTAGACACCCGCCGGGCAATACCGGGCAGAGGGGCCGGCGTATTCGGGCAGGTTCACGTTCACCGGGATCGAAGGGTCCAGCAGTTTCAGGTGCGCCGGTTGGCTTTCTTCGTGGTTGGTAAAGGAAAACGCGACGTTGGTCAGGCGGTCGAACGACAGTTTGCCATCCGGCTTAGGATAGGTGATCGGCGTGTGCTTGTCGGCTTTTTCGGTCGCTTCGGCGTCGGATTTACCGTGGCCAAGCGTGCCCAGCAGGCTGAAGCCCATCGTATTCGTCCACATGTCAAAGCCGCCAATTGCCAGCGACGGGAACAGGCCATACTTGGACCACAACGGTTTGACGTTGCGGACTTTTTTCAGGTCTTTGCCGACGGGGCCGGATTTCAGCTCTTTGTCGTAATCGGTCAGCGTGTCGCCGGACCGGCCTGCCTTGATCGCGTCATGGGCGGCCTCTGCCGCGTGGATGCCGGACAGCATGGCGTTGTGGTTACCCTTAATGCGGGGCACGTTCACAAGGCCGGCAGAGCAGCCAAGCAGCGCGCCGCCGGGGAATGCGGTCTGCGGGATCGACTGGAAACCGCCTTCGGAAATCGCGCGCGCGCCGTAGGCGACGCGTTTGCCGCCTTCTAGCAGTTCAGCGATCATTGGGTGATGCTTGAAGCGCTGGAATTCCATGTAGGGGAACAGATAGGGGTTTTTGTAGTTCAGGTGGACGACAAAACCGACATAGACCTGATTGTTATCAAGGTGATAGATGAACGATCCGCCGCCAGCATTCTTGCCCAGTGGCCAGCCCATCGTGTGGGTGACGGTGCCGGGCTTGTGCTTGGCGGGATCGATTTCCCAGATTTCTTTCATGCCAAGGCCGTATTTCTGCGGCTCGGAATCCTTCGCAAGGTCGTATTTCGCGATGACCTGCTTGGATAGCGACCCGCGCACGCCTTCGGACAAGAAGACGTATTTGCCCAGCAGTTCCATCCCAGGCTCGTAGCCCGGACCTTCGCTGCCGTCGGCGTTGCGGCCAAATTCACCGGCAACGACTCCGGCCACGCGGCCGTCTTCGCCCCAGACCAGTTCGGAACACGACATGCCGGGGAAGATTTCGACGCCAAGCGCCTCTGCCTGTTCGGCCATCCAGCGGCAGACGTTGCCCATCGACACGATATAGTTGCCGTGGTTGTTCATCAGCGGCGGCATGGGGAAGTTCGGCACGCGGATTTTGCCCGCTTCGCCCAGCAGATAGAAGTTGTCTTCTTTCACGGGCACGGTGATCGGCGCGCCGCGTTCTTTCCAGTCGGGCATCAGGCGATCAAGGCCGCAGGTGTCCAGCACGGCGCCGGACAGGATATGCGCGCCGACTTCTGACCCTTTTTCCAGCACGACGACATTCAAATCGGCATCAAGTTGCTTGAGCCGGATCGCGGCCGACAAGCCTGCCGGGCCTGCGCCCACGATGACGACGTCGTATTCCATTGCTTCGCGCTGCGTATCGGCCATGGTCGTAACCCCCTCTGACGGTCGTGAAATTATGTTGCTGACCGGGTTACAGGACACCGGCTTGCCCGGCAATCACGACACCACGTTAAATTGGCACAGTCTAGAAGCAACTGCCCGCGCAGGACATACGGTCGCGTCTTGCGCTTGACTTTGCACTGCCCCAATACGGTATGAACGTCCGATTGATGCAACCTGCCGCCAAAGGGGCCCCACGCACATGGAAAAGATCCCGCTGACCGCAGCTGGCTATAAAAAGCTGGATGAAGAGCTGAAGCACCTGAAGTCGGTGGAGCGCCCATCGATTATTCGCGCGATTTCCGAAGCACGCGAGCATGGCGACTTGTCCGAAAACGCCGAATACCATTCCGCCAAGGAAAAGCAGTCCTTTATCGAAGGCCGCGTGAAAGAGCTGGAAGGCGTTATTTCGCTGGCTGACGTGATCAACCCGGCCAAAATGTCGGGCACTGTGAAATTTGGTGCGACCGTGCATCTGGTGGATGAAGACACCGATGAAAAGAAGGTCTTTCAGATCGTTGGCGAATACGAGGCCGACATCGAACAGGGCCGTCTGAACATGAAATCCCCGCTAGCCCGTGCCTTGATCGGCAAGGACGAAGGTGACAGCGTCGAAGTGCGCACACCCGGCGGCGATAAAGCCTACGAGATTACAAAGATCGAATTTAAATAAGTGGCGAGCGGACCCATGGCCCAAGGCCAGCGCAATACTGTATTCGTGAATGATACTGGCCTGACCACGGTCGAGCTGCTTGCCATTGGCCTGAGCGCGGTCTGGGTTGTGGCTGTGGGTTTGTTTGCGTTTTTCATGCCGGCCGCGCCTGTAGGGGCGGGGCCGTTGCAGATTCTTGTGCTGATTATGGCGGTTTTCTTGCCCGTCGCGATGTTTTGGGTGGCCGCAACCGCCGCCCGCACGACCCGCGTGATGAAGGACGAATCGGCCCGCTTGCAGGCTGCGGTGGACGCGCTGCGCGCGGCCTATGTCGCGGACCGCAAAAGCAGCGCCGCCGCCCCCACGGTCGAGGCGAAGCTGAACGAGATCGCGCAGACGGCGCGCAAGACAGAATCGACGCTGGCGACCTTCACGACCTCTCGGGATGCGTCAAAGCCGAAGGTCACGATTACCTCGGTGCGCCAGGTGGGGTCCGACAACCAAGCGACGTTGGCGCTGGGCACGCAGGCCGAAGACACCGCGCCGCCATTGCCGCGCATTGATTTCATCCGGGCGCTGAACTTTCCGGACAACGACAAGGACGTGCCTGGCTTTGACGCGCTACGCCGCGCGCTTAAGGATCGGACGGCCCGCCAATTGGTGCAGGCTGCGCAGGATGTGCTGACGCTGCTGTCCCAAGACGGCATTTACATGGACGATCTGACGCCGGATCGCGCCCGGCCCGAGGTGTGGCGCCGCTTTGCCATGGGCGAGCGGGGCCGTTCCATGGCCGCGCTTGGCGGGATCCGCGACCGCAGTTCGCTGGCGTTGTCGGCAGGGCGGATGCGCGAAGATACGATTTTCCGCGACGCAGCCCACCATTTCCTGCGGCTGTTCGACAAAGGCTTGGTTAATTTCGAGCCCGAGGCGAGTGACGAGGAAATCGCGCAGCTTGCCGATACCCGGTCTGCCCGCGCATTTATGGTGCTGGGCCGGGTGACGGGGGCGTTTGACTGACGTGCTGGCCATCTTCCTGCAAACCCTGCCGTTTTTCGCGATCATCGGCCTTGGCTATGGCGCGGGGCGCACGGGGTTCTTCTCGGAAGAAGCTACCGCCTATCTGACCAAGTTCATCTTTTACTTTGCCCTGTCTGCGCTGCTGTTCCGGTTTTCCGCGAACCTGACGCTGTCAGAGGTGTTCGATCTGTCCTTCGTGCTGGCATACCTGTGCGGTACCGGCGCGATCTACATCCTTGCCACTGTCGTCGCGATGATCCGCAAGCTGTCCATCGCAGAAGCCGCGGTCGAGGCGCAGGTCGCGGTTATCGGCAACGTTGGCTTTCTGGGCATTCCCATGCTGACGCTGCTGCTGGGGGCCGATGCGATCGGGCCGAACATGATGGTGCTGTCGGTCGATTTGATCGTTTTTGGCAGCCTGATTGTGATCTTGATCACCGGCAGCCGCGATGGGCGGCTGCATATTGGCGTGCTAAAAACCGTGGCGATGGGGTTGATCAAGAACCCGATGATCGTGTCCATCGTTTTGGGCCTGTCCGTGTCCGCCTTGGCCCTGCCGATCCCTAAGCCATTGAATGAATTCGTATCGATCCTTGGCGGGGCCGCGACCCCAGGTGCGCTGTTTGCCATTGGGGCATCGCTAGCCACCAAATCGGCAGAGCGGATGTCGGTCGCGCTTTGGCTGTCCACCTGCAAACTGGCGCTGCACCCGGCGTCCGTGGCGTTCTTTGCGCTGGTGGTTTTCGACGTCGACACCTACGCCGCTGGTGTGATGATCGCGGCGGCGTCGCTGCCCGTTGCTGGCAACGTCTATATGCTGGCGCAGCATTACCGCGTTGCGCCGACGCGGGTATCGGCGGCGATTTTGGTGTCGACGGCGCTGAGCATCCTGACGGTATCGGGCGTCATCGCACTGGTCACGCATCTGCCGTAAGGCCTGCGGCGTGGGCTTCACAGCCGGGCGGGACTGCGGTAGCCCTAAAGCGACCAGTTGAGAGGCGATTGCCATGGAAACCAAATCCACAAACCGCTGCTTTGGCGGCACCCAAGGCGTTTACACCCACACCAGCGCGGCCACGGGCACCGACATGACCTTTGCCCTGTTCCTGCCAGAGGAAGCCGCCACTGGCCCGGTGCCGCTGCTGTGGTTTCTATCCGGCCTGACCTGCACGCATGAAAACGCCATGACCAAGGCAGGTGCCCAGCAATGGTGCGCGGCGCAGGGGATTGCGGTCGTGTTTCCCGATACATCCCCGCGCGGGGAAGGTGTCGCGAATGACGACGCTTATGACATGGGGCAGGGTGCCGGGTTCTATATCGACGCGACCGAAGACCCGTGGAAACCGCATTTCCAGATGGAATCCTATATCACCCGCGATCTGACCGACCTGCTGGCGGCAGAGTTTCCGCTGGATATGGACCGCCAAGCCATCACGGGCCATTCCATGGGCGGCCATGGCGCACTGACGCTCGCGATGAAGCATCCGGGGCGCTATCGTTCCGCCTCGGCTTTCTCGCCGATCTGCCACCCGGCAGCATCGGACTGGGGGCGCAAACAGTTCACGGGGTATCTGGGCGCGGATGCGGATTGGACGGGCCATGATGCGACCCTGCTGATGCAATCCAAAGGCTTTGATGGACCCCTTCTGGTGGATCAGGGCACGGACGATCAGTTTTATGATTTGCTCAACACCTCCGACTTTGCCGCTGCTTGTGCGCAGCGCCGTCAGGATGCGACGATCCGTTTACAAAAGGGTTACGATCACAGCTATTTCTTCATCGCGTCCTTTATCGAAGAGCATGTCGATTTTCATGCGCAGGCGCTTTACGCATGATCGTCGGCACGAAGGGGCGCACATGATTTACGTCGATGCTGACGCTTGCCCGGTAAAGGCGGAAATTGAACGCGTCGGCACCCGTCACAAGGTGCAGATGTTTGTCGTTTCAAACGGCGGCATTCGCCCGTCGCCCAATCCGCTCGTGCAGACCATCGTGGTGCCGGACGGGCCTGACGTGGCCGATATGTGGATCGCGGACCGCGCCACAAAAGGCGATGTCGTCATCACCGGTGACATCCCGTTGGCCGCCCGCTGCGTTGAAAATGGCGCGCAGGTGCTGAAACACAACGGCGAGCCGCTGACGACTGCGAATATCGGCAACGTGCTGGCCACGCGCGATCTGATGGCCGATATGCGCGCCGCCGATCCGTTCCGGCAAGGCGGCGGCAAGCCGTTTTCCAAGGCCGACCGATCCCGCTTTCTTGACGCCCTCGAACGCGCGCTGCGCGCAGCCAAAGGATAACCCATGCCCGTCACCGCCACCGTCAAAGCCGTCGTGTTCGATATCGGCAATGTCCTGATCGAATGGCAGCCAGAGCGTTTCTATGACGCCCAAGTCGGCGAGGCGCGCCGCCGCGACATGTTCGCAGCCCTAGACTTGCACGGCATGAATGACGGCGTGGACCGGGGCGAGACGTTCATCGACGCGGTCACAGATTTTGCCGCTGCAAATGCCAAATACCACGCCGAAATCATGATGTGGCACGACAACTGGGCCGATATGGCCAGCCCGTCGATCCCCCATTCTGTGCGGCTGCTGCATGCCCTGCGCGCGGATGGCGTGCCGTGTTTTGCGCTGTCGAACTTTGGCATCCAGACCTTCGAGATTGCCGAGGAGCGCTATCCGTTCCTGAAAGATTTCGACCGCCGCTATATCTCTGGCCATATGGGCGTCATCAAGCCGGACGCGGAAATTTACCAGATGCTAGAGGATGACTGCGGCACCGATCCAAAGGGCCTGCTGTTCACCGACGACCGCATCGACAATATCCGCGCCGCTGATGCGCGCGGTTGGCAGACACATCTGTTCGACGGCCCGGCGGCCTTTGCCGCGCGGCTGGTGGCAGAGGGTCTGCTGACGCAGGAGCAGGCACAATGACCCGCATGATCCCCTTTGAAGCGCAGCAGCATCTGGATTGGCTGGCGCTGACGGACGCACTGGCCGCCGGACATGATCTGCCGCCTGCTAAGGTCGAGGATGTGTTCCTGTATCAGGGTGACAACACGCTGCTGAACCGGTCCGCATGGATCGCGGGGATGGGGGTGCTGGTCAAAGCGGCGACAGTTTTTCCCGGCAACCCGGCAAAGGGCAAGCCGATGGTCGGCGGCGCGGTCAACCTGATGTCGGATGATGATGGCAGCCTGCAGGCGATCCTTGATTTCGCGCTGGTGACGAAGTGGAAGACAGCGGGCGATAGCCTGCTGGCGGCGCGGCGTCTGGCGCGGCCTGATAGCCGCAACATCCTGATTGTCGGGGCAGGGACCGTGGGTCACAGCCTGCTGGCCGCTTATGGTGCAGCCTTTCCGGATGCAAAGTTTACCGTCTGGAACCGCTCGCCTGCTGGCGCAGAGACGTTCGCGGCGCAAAACCCCGGTGTGCAGGTCGCAAGCGATCTGGAAACGGCGGTGCGCGCCGCCGACATCGTTACCAGCGCCACCATGTCGACGGTGCCGATCATCATGGGCGACTGGCTGCAACCGGGGCAGCATATCGACCTGATTGGTGCCTACCGTCCTGACATGCGCGAAGCTGATGATGCCGCGATCCTAAAATCGCGGGTCTTTGTCGACAACCGCCACACCACGATGGAACACATAGGGGAATTGAAGGCACCGCTGGCCAGCGGCGTCATCACCTCCGCCCATGTGATCGCGGATTACTACGAGTTGTCGTCTTTTCAGCGCCGCACAGATGACGAAATTACCCTATTCAAGAATGGCGGCGGCGCGCATCTGGATCTGATGACGGCCGATTACATTTTAAGGGCTGTTGCTGATGCTTGATTTCATCTTTTCCAACACGCAATCTAGGCGGGCTGCATCATGATCGCCGCCTTTATTCTGGGGCTTCTGGCCGTTTTTGCCTTTCTGCCGATCTATTACGAATCCAAGCGCCAACCGGCCAGCGACGCCGCCCGCAAAGCAGCCTCGGGCCAGATGGCGACCCTGACGCAGGGCGAGACCTATATTCGCTGGTATGGCCCAGTGCGCGGCCCGGTGATTGTGGCCGTGCACGGGCTGACCACGCCTTCGCAGGTCTATGACGCCTTGGCAGAAGAGTTGGGCGCGCTGGGTTACCGCGTGCTGGCCTATGATCTGTATGGGCGCGGGATGTCGGACGCTGTGCGCGGGCCGCAGGATACGGCGTTTTTCTTGCGCCAATTGGATGATGTGCTGACGGATCAGAACATTGGCGATGACGTGACCCTGATGGGCTATTCCATGGGGGGCGCGATCGTGTCCGCCTTTGCCGCGGCGCAGCCGCACCGGGTGGGGCGGCTGGTGCTGCTGGCCAGTGCGGGGCTGAAGATCAATGAATCGTCCTTTTGGCAGGTCGCCCGCCGCGTGCCTGTCCTCGGCGATTGGCTGGTCGGTACCTTTGGCGCAAACCGGGTGCTGGCAGACATCGCGCCGGGCAATCCGCTAGAGGCCATGCAGCGTGCACAACTGAACCAGCGCGGCTATTTGGCGGCCGTGCTGTCCAGCCGGCGGCATTTCTTGATGGAAAGCCAAGAGGATGCGCTGCGCACTATCGGACGAGAGGATATTCCCGTCACCGCGATTTGGGGCGGTCAGGATCAGGCGATCCCGCTACAGGCGCTGGGGCTTATGGCGCAGTGGAACCGCAATACGGTGCAGGATGTGGTGCCGGGCGCGGGACATGCCTTGCCCCGCAGCCATGCGGCAGAGATCGTGAATATCCTGCGCCAAAAGGACTAGGCGGGCACAAGGTCTATCCGGCGTTCGCGGATCGGCAGGTGGACGATGGCGCTAAAGGCACCCACGCCCACGCCGATCCACCACACGGCGGTATAACTGCCAAAGGCGTCATACAGCCGCCCGCCCAGCCAGACGCCCATGAAGCTGCCCACTTGGTGCGAGAAAAAGACGATGCCATACAGCGTGCCCATGTAACGCAGCCCGTACAGATGCGCGACAAGGCCAGAGGTCAGCGGCACTGTGGCAAGCCACAGGCTGCCCATCGCGAGGCTAAAGATGATGACCGTCGCAGGTGTCATCGGCATCAGGATAAACGCCGCCGCGACGACCGTGCGCGCGGTATAGATGCCCGCCAGTAGATATTTGCGCGGGAACCGCTTACCTGCCCAGCCTGCCATCAAGGTGCCGCCGATATTCGCCAGACCGATCAGCGAAATCGCAACGGCGCCCAAGGTGCTTGTCGTGGTGATGCCAAGCCCGGCAAGGATGCCGCCGGCCATGATTGGCCCGCAAATCTCGGTGATGAAGGCGGGAAAATGGGCGGTGATAAAGCCAAGCTGATAGCCGCAGGAAAAGAACCCGACAAAGATCATCGTAAAGGACGGATCGCGCAGGGCACGGGTCAAAATCGTGCCCATGCTTTCCTCAAGCTCTGCCTTGGATGCGGGGGCAGGGCTGCGCATCATCGGCAGCACGGCCAGCGACGACAAGATCAGCGCGGCGAAGACGACAAAGACCGACTGCCACGACATCAGCGTTAGCAAAAATTCCGCCAGCGGCGCGCCAAAGACTTGCCCCGCCGATCCCGCCGCTGTTGCGACCGCAAGCGCCATAGACCGATTGTCGTCACTTGCCGCGCGGCCCACGACGGCCAGAATAACGCCAAAGCCTGTGCCCGCGATACCAAAACCAACTAGAATTTCAGTCATTTGCGCCGCGAGCGGTGTCGTCGCCCCGGCTGACAGCACAAGGCCGATGGCATAGAACAACGCGCCAAGGATGATCGCCTTGCGGTCACCCATGCGTTCGGCAATCGCGCCAAAGAAGGGCTGGCCGAAACCCCAAGCAAGGTTCTGGATCGCGATCGCAAGGCTGAACTCTGCCCTTGGCCAGCCGAATTCGGTCGCAATCGGGATCTGAAAGACACCAAAGGAGGCCCGGATCGCAAAGCCTGTCATGATGATGACGCAGCCTGCAATCAGGACCGGATTAATCAAGGGCGTGCGCTGTTCCATGCGGCAGATTGAAGTCGCGCCGCGCGAATTGTCAATCGCACGCGCAGGCCCTAAGTCATGCCCCATGAATATGACAGTGACCGAGGCCTACGCGGCCGCCGTAACCGAAGGTCGCCTGACCCGCGATCCCGCGCAGCAGGGCGTGCTGCCTGAACTTGACCGCATCCGCGCCGCGCTGGCCGCGCCGGTCAAGACGGGCCTGTTCCGCAAAGCGCCGCCGCCGGTGCCGGGGCTTTATATGTGGGGCGGGGTCGGGCGCGGCAAATCAATGCTGATGGATCTGGCCTATGCGCAGATCGACGTACCTAAGCGGCGCCAGCATTTCCACGCCTTCATGCAATGGGTCCACGCTGAAATCGCCGAGGCGCGCAAGACAGGTGTGAATGACGCGATTAAACCCGTCGCCGCCAAGCTGATCGCCGACATCCGCCTGCTGGCCTTTGACGAGATGCAGATCACCGACATCACCGACGCGATGATCGTGGGCCGCCTGTTCGAGGCGCTGTTCGCCGCCGGTGTCACGGTGATCACGACGTCAAACCGGCCCCCTGATGATCTGTATAAGGATGGTCTGAACCGGCAACTGTTCCTACCGTTTATTGCCCTGCTTAAGGACCGGATGGTGGTGCACGAGCTGGCCGCCGATACGGATTATCGCCAAGGGCGGCTGGCCGGGACAGAGACCTATTTCACCCCCGCCGACGCCGAAGCGCGCGCGCGGATCAAGACGATCTGGGACGATATTAGCCATGGGATCAGTGAACCGCTGACCCTGCGGATCAAGGGCCGCGATGTGGTGCTGCCGCAGTTCCATAACGGCGTGGCGCGGGCCAGTTTCTTTGACCTGTGCGGCAGGCCGCTGGGCGCGGCTGATTACCTTGCGCTGGCCGACGCGGTGCGGGTGTTGATCCTAGAGGACATCCCGTCCCTTGGCCGCGACAATTTCAACGAGGCAAAGCGCTTTGTGACGCTGGTTGATGCCCTTTACGAGGCGAAGACCCGGCTGATTTGCTCTGCCGCGGCCGCGCCAGAATTTCTGTACCGCGAAGGCGAAGGGTCGTTCGAGTTCGAGCGCACCGCAAGCCGCTTGCGCGAGATGCAAGCCGAGGGTTGGGGCGTGGATGAAGCGCCCTAAGGTAAATTCTACGTGATTACGGACACTTAACCAGATCAATGTCGGGATGTAAAAAAGGCAGGTCAAATGACCTGCCTTTTTTCCCTGCCCCTGCTCGCCGAAGGATGCGGTGGTTGATCCACCCGTTCTCTTCTTTGGTTGATGAGACCTTAATGTGTGAGGTGATTCGGGGTCAATCCCCTGATTCGCGAATCGGTGATTTGCTGGTAAGAATCGCTGTGCTGCAGTCCGGCGTGACGGGCGAAAACGTCGCCATCAGGGGCGTCGCAGGGTCGATGCTGCTGGCCTGAATATAGGTGCCGTTGACGCAGATATCCTGCGCGTAATTGCCCGAATTAAACCCAAACCCGGGGGAACCGCAGTCGATGACATCGCCATTCGCGTTCCAGCCCTGTGAATGCGGCCCTTGAAAGCTGCCGCCCGTCAGAAACGCCATTTGCTGCGGATCAAATCGCATGTGCCAGGTCGTGCCCGCAGCGGCCTGCGACATGTCCCAGGCCCCAAGGAATTTGCCCTCATAATAGCCAGAGATTTTGAACCGGGTTACATCGTCTTGGGTGACGATAGGTGCGTGCATCTGGTCGTCAGGCAACTGCATCCGGCCCGTCATGGTATAGCCGCCCGCGCCGATCCAGCAGAAATTCAGGTTTGCCGCAGTCGCGCTGACGGGGGCAAAGGCTGCAATAAGGACGGCAAAAAGCGGGGTCGTGCAGGCGGCGTTGCGGGGCATATCGGGGTCCGATGAGGTGATGCGTAGTTCTAGCAAAATACGCGGTGCCTGTGAATCCTAAACCCTAACAGATCGTTAATGCGCCCCGAGGCAAAGGGCGGTGTTCAGGGGCGCGGCTGTCGGGCTAAACCGGCCCGCCGCTGCCATTCAGCCGCAGCACATGCCCCGCCAGATAAAGCGAGCCGCAGATCAGCACCCGCACCGGGCCGCGGGCGGATAGGGCGCGCAAGGCGGTCTGCACGTCGGGGGCCGTGGTGGCTGCAATGCCGGCCTCTGCCGCAATACGCGCGGTCTCATCCGCCGGGATCGTCGCCGTTTCGCCGGGGATCGACACGGCGGTCAGGGTGATCGCCTGCTGCGCAAGCGGCGTCAGGTAGCCGGTGATATCTTTGGTATTCAGCATGCCGCAGATCAGATGGGTCGGCTTGGGCGGCAGTCCATTCAGCGTCTGCGCTAGCATGCGTCCGGCGGCAGGGTTGTGGCCACCGTCCAGCCACAGCTCTGCCGGGGCGGCCAGATCGACAAGGGTGCCTTCCGTCAGGCGCTGCATGCGGGCGGGCCAGCTGACGCGGGTCACGGCGGCTTCGCACGCATCCTCTGCCTGATCGCCGGTCAGATGGCGCAGGGCGGCGATGGCCATGCCTGCGTTGCCGATCTGATGCGGGCCGGGCAGGACGGGCAGGGGCAGGTCCAGAAGCCCGCGCTCGTCTTGATAAATCAGGCGGCCACGCTCTTCGCTGACCTGCCAGTGCTGACCGTGCGCCAGCAGGGGCGCACCCAGACGCGCGGCGCGGTCTTCGATGACCTCTAGTGCAGCGTCATGCTGCGGGCCGACGACGCAAGTCACGCCGCGTTTGATGATGCCCGCTTTTTCCGCAGCGATCAGCGGCAGGGTGTCACCCAGAAAGCTTTGGTGATCCAGATCGACGGGGGTGATGACGGTCAGCGCGGGTGTGTCCACAACATTGGTCGCATCCAGCCGCCCGCCCAGCCCGACTTCGAGCAAGGTGTAATCCGCGGCCGTGTCGGCAAAGGCCAGCAGGGCGGCGACGGTCGTAATTTCGAAATAGGTAATTGGCACGTCGCCGTTGGTCTGCTCCACCCGGTCAAGCAGTGCGGTCAGATCGGCTTCATCAATCAGCTTGCCTGCCAACCGGATACGTTCGTGAAACCGCGCAAGGTGGGGCGAGGTATAGGCGTGCACGCTTTTGCCGCGCGCCTCTAGCCCGGCGCGGATCATGGCCTGCGTGCTGCCCTTGCCGTTGGTGCCCGCGATATGCACCACGGGCGGCAGACGATCCTGCGGATTACCAAGCTGTTCAAGCAGTTGCCACACGCGGTCCAGTGTCAAATCGATCACCTTTGGATGCAGCGACATCATCCGGGTCAGGATGATGTCAGAGGTTTGCGTCACGGCTTTACCGGCGTCTTTTCTGCGCCCTCAAGCGCATGACTGTCGATATGCGGCGGGGGCAGATCGCCAGCAACGGCGGGGGGAAGCTGCATCAACATGCGGATGATGGTCGTCAGTTCATCCTTTAGATTGGTACGCTTGGTCACGCGGTCCAGCATGCCATGGTCCAGCAGGTATTCGGCGCGCTGGAACCCTTCGGGCAGCTTTTCACCGATGGTCTGCTCGATCACGCGGGCCCCGGCAAAGCCGATCAGCGCGTTAGGTTCAGCAATCTGCACATCCCCAAGCATGGCGTAAGACGCGGTGACGCCGCCCGTTGTGGGGTGAGTCAGCACGACGATGTAAGGCAGCCCCGCTTCTTTGAGCATTTGCACGGCGATCGTGGTGCGCGGCATCTGCATCAGGCCCAGAATGCCTTCTTGCATGCGCGCGCCGCCAGCGGCGGAAAACAGCACCAGCGGGCGGCCCAGCTTCACGGCCTCTTCTGCGGCGGCGACGATGGCGTTGCCGACATACATCGACATCGATCCGCCCATAAAGCTGAAGTCTTGCACAGCGGCCACGATGGGCGTGCGGGTAATTTCGCCTGTGGCGACCAGCATCGCATCACGTTCGCCGGTCTTTTTGCGGGCGTCTTTCAGGCGGTCGGTGTATTTTTTCTGGTCGCGGAATTGCAGCGGGTCGGTGACTGGTTCCGGCACCTTCACTTCGGTGTAAATACCGCCGTCGAATAGGGCGGTCAGCCGGTCGCGGGCGGTGATCGGCATGTGGTGGCCGCAGTTGGTGCAGACGTTCAGGTTGTCCGCCAGTTCGCGGTGGAACAGCATGGTGCCGCACTCTGGACATTTTGTCCAAAGGTTGTCCGGGACTTCGCGCCGCGAAAACAACGAGTTAATCGTTGGGCGGACGTAGTTCGTGATCCAGTTCATATGCGACACCTTTTTACCTTACGGCACTGATTTAGGCCGGGCCGCGCGCGAATGCAATCAGGCCCTGACGGCGACCCGCGCCGCCAGCCACATCACCAGCACGCCTAATGCCGCATAGGCCAGATCGACCAGCGTCATTGGCGACAAAAGCGCGGCGATGCCTGCGGTGTTTTCGATATAGGCCCCTTCGGGCAACACAAAAAGCGTCAGACCGGCGCCGGGCTGTCCGGCAAAGCCAAGGATCAGCGCCGCAAACAGGTTATTACCCAGATGCAGGCCAATCGCCGCGCCAAGGTTGCCGGTGCGGGCGGTCAGATCGGCGCAGGCCGCGCCCAGCATGGCGGCCCAGACGGCCCAAAGCGCGCCTTCGGCCAGCCCTGCGCCATTCAGCAGGTGGCTAAACCCGAAATACACCGATGGGATCACCAGCCAGACCCGGCGGCGCAGATCGACGGCGGCCAGTTGCTGGGTCAGGTAGCCGCGGAAATAGACCTCTTCCGTGGTGACTTGCAGGGCGATGGCAAGGAAAGCGGGGGCCAGCCAGCCCAGCCAGTGGCCAAGCGGCGCGCGCGTCAGAAACTCTGCATCCCCGGCCAGATCAAAGGGTTGCTGGATCAAAAGTACAAGGCTGACCGTCAATAGAACGCGCCGCAGATCACGCCAGAATGCGGGGCGCGGGCCAATCAGACTGCCCAGACCGCGTTTGTGCAGCAGGCGCACCAAAATAAGGATGATGATCAGATCAAGGCCGAAGCCCGCGTAATTCAGCACCTCTAGCAGGGCGTCGGGCCAGCGGTCATCAATGAACGGAGAGACAAGCAGCGGGGTGATGGCAAAGCCTGCCTCGAACCCCATCCATACGAGAAACACGCGCCAGACATCCGTGCGTGCGCGGGCAGGGCGGATAAAGGCCAGCAGCGGCAGATAGGCGTCGGGCAGGGACTTCATGCGCGGGCCATCAGGATGCGGCGCAGGACCAGCCAGACGCCAACCTGCGTGATCAGATCGGTGATAATCGGCAGCGGCGGCATATCGGTGATCGCATAGGGCGTCGCGTTCAGGGCAAAGGCATCCATTTGCCCCATATTGCCCAGCACGATCATCAAAAAGGCGTTGTTCGCAAAATGCCAACCCCAAGCCGCGCCGATGTTGCCGCTGATCCGCGTCAGGTCGGCCCAAGCAAGGCCGGTGAAGCCGATCATCACGATCACCAGCAGATTGAGCGATCCATTGGTCGCGCTGTCCCAATGCAGCACGGCAAACAGCACCGGCGGCAGGGCGAACCAGATCAGCGGGCTGCGAAACCGCGCGGCAAGCTGTTGCAGGATGTAGCCGCGAAACACGACCTCTTCGGTGCCGGTCTGGACCAGCACCAGCAGCGCGGCCCATGGCAGCCACGACAGCACGTGGGTCAGCGAATGCACCGGCACCGCGTCATAGACAAAGGCCCACAGGCACAGGTTCAGCCCTTGGGCGACAGCAAAAACGCCCAAGGCCAGCCCGAAATCGCGGATCACGCGGGGCAGGGGGCCGAAAAGGGTCAGCGGCGATCGCGCATGCAGCAGCCAAGCCGCCAGCGCCGCCCCGGCCAATGCGCCCGCAAAGGTGCCCATCATCAGCGACATCGACAGGGGCGTCGTGCCCTCCCACGCGACATCGCCGGGCATCGGCGGGGCATTGGAAAAGGCACCGATGACCACGGCGGCATAGACCGCGACAATCAGCGCAAGGCCCAGCAAAAGTCGCCACAGGGCCGGGCGGGCGCGGGCAGGGGCCGCAAAACCTGCAAGGGCATCAGTGTAAAATGGCATCGCGCGTCCTGATCGCTTGGTCCAGACCGACATGACGGCCAGATGTGTCCCGCGCAAGACTTTGCATTGCGACTTGTGTCGCGGGGGCGGCCAAATTAGACCGTTCGTAACACGAAAGGATCATTTTCCATGGCAACGAACCGTCCCGACAAATCCAAACTGCCCAGCCGTCACGTCACAGAGGGGCCAGAGCGCGCGCCGCACCGGTCTTATTACTATGCCATGGACCTGACCGCAGAAGATATCGCCCAGCCTTTCGTCGGCGTCGCGACCTGCTGGAACGAGGCCGCGCCTTGTAACATCGCGCTGAACTGGCAGGCCCAGTCGGTCAAGCGTGGCGTCAAAGAAGCGCACGGCACGCCCCGCGAATTCACCACCATCACCGTCACCGATGGCATCGCGATGGGCCACGAGGGCATGCGCTCTTCGCTGGCGTCGCGCGAAGCCATTGCCGACTCGGTCGAACTGACGATGCGCGGTCACAGCTATGACGCGCTGGTCGGCCTTGCCGGTTGCGACAAATCCCTGCCGGGCATGATGATGGCGATGATCCGTCTGAACGTGCCATCTGTATTTATGTACGGCGGCTCTATCCTGCCGGGCAAAGTGCCCGAGGGTGCGAACGTCCCCGCCGACTTTGCAAGCCGCGACCTGACTGTGCAGGACATGTTCGAGGCCGTCGGCCGCTATCAGTCCGGCGAAATGACGGACGAGCAGTTGGCGATTCTGGAACGCGTCGCTTGCCCCTCTGCCGGTGCTTGCGGTGGCCAGTTCACTGCCAACACCATGGCCTGCGTGTCCGAAGCCATCGGTCTTGCGCTGCTGAACTCGTCCGGCATGCCTGCACCGTTCAAGGATCGCGCCCAGTATGGCGTGGCGTCTGGCCACGCGGTGATGGAGCTGATCGCCAAGAACATCCGCGCCCGTGATATCGTCACGCGCAAATCGCTGGAAAACGCGGCCCGCGTCGTGGCGTGTACCGGTGGTTCCACCAACGCTGGTCTGCACTTGCCTGCAATGGCCCATGAGGCTGGCATCGATTTCGACCTGTGGGACGTCTGCGATATCTTTAAGGACACGCCTTATTTCGTCGACATGAAGCCCGGCGGCCAAGCGGTTGCCAAGGATCTGTATGACGCTGGCGGCATCCCTGTCGTGATGAAGGAACTGCGCAAAGCAGGCCTGATCCACGAAGACTGCATGACGTCCTCTGGCCGCACCATTGGTGAAGAGCTGGACATGATCCAAGGCGAGCCCGACGGCAAGGTCATCCACTTCATCGACAACCCGATCACCAAAACCGGCGGCGTCGTCGGTCTGCGCGGCAACGTGGCCCCTGATGGCGCTATCGTAAAGGTCGCTGGCATGACCGAAGAGCAGCAGGTCTTTACCGGCCCCGCCCGCGTGTTCGAGAACGAAGAAGAAGCATTCGCGGCCGTCAAAGCGCGCACCTACAAAGAGGGTGAAGTGCTGGTCATCCGCAACGAGGGCCCCGCAGGCGGCCCCGGCATGCGCGAAATGCTGGCCACGACGGCAGCCTTGTCCGGTCAGGGCATGGGCAAGAAAGTCGCGCTGATCACCGACGGCCGCTTCTCTGGTGCGACCCGCGGGTTCTGCGTTGGCCACGTTGGGCCAGAGGCCGCACGCGGCGGCCCGATTGCCTTGCTGCAAGATGGCGATCTGATCACGATCAACGCCTTGACCGGCGAGCTGTCGGTCAATGTCTCGGACGAGGATATGGACAAGCGCCGCGCCGCTTGGGCAGGCCCGCGTCCGACGATGTACGAATCTGGTGCCATCTGGAAGTTTGCCCAGCTGGTCGGCGGGGCCCGTCAGGGCGCAGTCACCCATCCCGGCGCGAAGGCGGAAAAGCACGTCTACATGGACATTTAAGTCTATGTGGCACCGTCTGTTCCTTGGCATCATCGCGGCGGCCGCCTTGGCCGCCTGCGAGCCGGTGCCCGATCTGTCCGGCCCGCCCACCACCACGGTGCGGCTGGCCGGCGCAGTCACCTTGACGGGGCCAGCGGGCTATTGCGTCGATCCAGTCGTCACCAAACCGCGTCAGGGCTTTGCCCTGCTTGCGGCTTGCGCGGCGATGACGGCGGATGAAACCGACGCCTATCCTGACCTGATCGCACTAATCACGGTTCAGGTTGGCGCGGACGGCAGCGGCGCTGTTGCGGGGCAAGAGGACGCCTTTGGCGCCTTCATGGAAACGCCGCAGGGCGCGGCGCTGCTGTCAGCCTCTGCCATTGGTGGACCGATTGCGGTGCGGGTCACGCAGACTGCGCCCAACACCGTCGCGGTCTATACCGAAGACATCGCGGACCCCGGCATCAGCGGCACGCAGAAACAGGCGTGGCGGCTATTTACGGACGTGCGCGGACGGCTTGTCACCATCACGGTGCGCGGGCTAACCGACGCGCCGCTGTCGCAATCCGCATCGCGTGCGTTGCTGGATGCTGTTGTCACGGCGTTGCACAGCGCCAACGATTTGCCATCCTCGGCCACGTGACCGCGGGTGGCTGTTCCCTTTCGCGGTGCAATTTGCCAAATAGAATAAAAGCAACTTTGACACAGGCTAGGCCAACCATATGGGGCGATTGACCGACGGTGTGATGAATGCAGTGCTGCACGCCCGCGTGCTGCGCCGCTGGTCGCGTGCCGCGCGCAAGGCCCCGACGGCCGAACTGCAAGCCCTGCGCGTCCAGCGCCAACAGGCGCGTGATCTGTCGTCGCGTCTGGCCGAACTGATCTATGTCGCGGATAGCCGCCTTGCCCTGCCGCGCATCGGGTCCAACGCCTTTGCCCGCCCAGGCGGCACGCTGTGGTCGTGGCGCCCGCAGGTCTGGCGCGGACCGCTGCCGCGCAAGGGCATGACTGCCGTGGCCAGCCGCACCGAACTGGGCGACGAAGTCACACTGTTCCATGACTGCAAGGTTAGCGAACTGACCGTGCGCCAGCTGCGCAATACGCGTGAAGAGGACCTAGCCCCCTTTGGCATGCGGCTGGACGTGTTCGGCTTTGACGGCTCGTTCCTGTCGCTGGTGCTGGACCTGCCGCCAGAGGCGATCCTTGGGATGACTCGCAAGCAAATCCTGCGCGTGGACACGATTGTGGAAGTCGAAAAGCCGATCGAGATTTTCGCCCGCCTGAACATCAAACACGGTCCCAACACCGAAGTCATGGTGCAGGAATTGCCCCGCACGCGCGGCGAGGCGGTAGTGGAATTCGACCTCGCCTATTGCGACCTGAACGAAAAGCGGATCGAAAAAGCGTGGCTGGACCTAATCTTTGAAGGGCCGGCGATGAACCAGATCACCCTGCGCGATGTGACGATGTGCCGTTATCCGCGCGCCGAAATCTAAGCCAAAGGGGCCGCAATGTCTGACCTGATCCTGACAAAAACCCGGCTGATTGGCGGCGTCTGGCACGGCATCCTAAAGGGGGCCACGTCAGAGCCAAAGCTGATCCTGACCCATAAGGGCGAAGTCGTCACCGGCTTGACGCTTGCCGCGCAAGACGATGGCACATGGGACGTAGAGGCCGCAGTGCCGATGCAGCGGCTGGCGGACGGGGTGCAGACCTTTGTGATCTCTGACGTGGCCACAGATGCCGTGCTGGCCAGTTTCGCCTTTTTGGCCGGGGATGCGCTGTCCGAAGATATCCGCGCGGAAATGGATCTGCTGCGCGACGAGCTGGATATGCTTAAACGCGCGTTCCGCCGTCACTGTGTGGAAACCGCCGCCGAAGAGTGACGCCGCGTTGGGGGTGACGCCGCCGCCGCGCTTCGTCAGATTGCACCGCAGGGAGGCCACCAACATGACCAAATATCCGCACCTTTTGTCGCCACTAGACCTTGGCTTCACCACGCTGAAAAATCGCGTGTTGATGGGGTCGATGCACACCGGGCTAGAAGAAACTCGCGACTGGAACCGCGTCGCTGAATTCTACGCCACCCGTGCGCGCGGCGGCGTTGGCCTGATGGTTACTGGCGGCATGGCCCCCAGTAGCGAAGGCGGCGTGTTTCCGGGTGCCGCTGGCCTATTTAACGACGACGACATCGCCAACCACCGCATTGTGACGGACCGGGTCCATGACGCGGGCGGCAAAATCGCGATGCAGATCCTGCATGCGGGCCGCTATGCTTATGGCCCCAAATGCGTTGCGCCCTCGGCGATTAAATCCCCCATCTCTCCCTTCGTGCCGATCGAGCTGGACGCGGATGGGATCGAGAAGCAGATCAGCGATATGGTTACCGCTGGCGTGCGGGCGCGGGCTGCGGGCTATGACGGCGTCGAAGTCATGGGCTCTGAAGGGTATTTCCTGAACCAGTTCCTTGTGACGCATACCAACAAGCGCACCGACGAATGGGGCGGCAGCTATGAGAACCGCATGCTCCTGCCGGTCGAGGTGGTGCGCCGCGTACGCGAGGCTGTCGGCCCCGATTTCATCATCATCTATCGTCTGTCGATGATCGACCTGATCCCCAACGGCTCGACCTTCGACGAAGTCGTGCAATTGGCCAAAGCGGTCGAGGCAGCGGGCGCGACCATTATTAATACGGGCATCGGCTGGCACGAAGCCCGCGTGCCGACGATTGCGACATCGGTGCCGCGCCGCGCCTTTGCGTGGGTGACGAAAAAGCTGATGGGGCAGGTGAACATCCCGATCATCACGTCCAACCGTATCAACACGCCGCAGGTCGCCGAAGACGTGTTGGCTGATGGCTGCGCAAATATGGTCAGCATGGCGCGTCCGTTCCTTGCCGATCCTGATTTCGTGGCCAAGGCCGCTGCGGGCAAGGCAGAGACAATTGCCCCCTGCATCGCCTGCAATCAAGCCTGCCTTGACCACACCTTTGGCGGCAAGATGACCTCTTGCCTTGTGAACCCGCGCGCCTGCCACGAAACCGAACTGACGCTGCCGCCCGTGGACGCGGCGCAAACCGTCGCCGTTGTCGGCGCTGGGCCTGCGGGCCTGTCAGCGGCGCTTGCGGCCTCTGGCCGCGGCCATGACGTGACCTTGTTCGATGCCGCTGACGATATCGGCGGGCAGCTGAATATGGCGCGGCAGGTGCCGGGGAAAGAGGAATTCCACGGTCTTGTCGACTGGTATCGCACCAGCGTCGCCAATTCGAATATCACCCTGCGCCTTGGCACCCGTGTCGCGGCGGCTGATCTGGCGGGCTTTGATCATGTCATCGTCGCGACTGGCGTGCTGCCCCGCGATCCCGGTATCCCCGGCCAAGACGGGCCGAACGTGGTGAACTATGTTGACGTTCTGCGCGGCAAGGTGCCTGTGGGCGAACGGGTCGCGATCATCGGGGCAGGGGGCATCGGTTTCGACGTTGCCGAATACCTTGTGACTGGCGACAGCCCGACGCTTGATCTGCCCGCATGGATGGAAGAATGGGGCGTCACTGATCCCGGCACGCAGCGCGGCGGTTTGGCCCCCAAAGGGCCAGAGCCGGACGCGCCCGTGCGGCAGGTCACGCTGTTGCAGCGCAAGGCGACCAAGGTCGGCAAGGGGCTGGGCAAGACGACGGGCTGGATCCACCGCGCCGCGCTGCAGATGAAAGATGTCACCATGATCGGCGGCGTCAATTACGAGCGTATCGACGCAGATGGCCTGCATGTCAGCTATGGCGAGGCGCGGGAAAACCCGACGCTGATCGCCGCCGACACCATCGTGCTTTGCGCAGGTCAGGTGTCCGAACGCAGCCTTGCCGATGATCTGGCCGCCATCGGTATCACCGCCCATGTCATCGGCGGCGCTGATGTCGCATCAGAGCTGGATGCGAAACGCGCCATCGACCAAGGCACCCGTCTGGCGGCGACACTTTAACCCTTTTTTGACGCTTTCGCGTTGATAAGGCTACACAAATTGAAACAACCGGTCCGTGCAAGACCCGCACCGGTTGTTTCGCCCCCCGCATCAGTGCGCTGCAAAACCCCCTTATTGTCAGGCCATCGCCCCAGTCCTGCCGTGATTGACGGCCAAACACGCATCAAGAGTTTTTGAAGCGTTAGGACATTGGCATGGATCGCCTTACCGAAATGGAAGCCTTTGCCACCGTCGTGGATCAAGGCGGTTTTACTGACGCAGCCAAGAAGATGGGGATTTCAAAGTCCGCTGTCTCCAAACACGTCTCCTCGCTCGAGGCGCGCTTGGGTGCCCGTCTGTTGAACCGCACGACCCGCCGGGTCAGCCCGACGGAAATCGGCCTTGCATATTATGACCGCGCCCGCCGCGTGCTGAACGACGCAGGAGAGGCGGACGCCCTTGTCACATCCATGCAATCTGCGCCGTCCGGCCTGCTGCGCATTTCTGTCGCGACGGATTTTGGCGTGAACCATCTGTCGCCGGTGCTGGGGGATTTCCTGTCGGAATTTCCCGATATCACCGTCAATATGGTGCTGAATAACCGCTTTGTTGAGCTAATCTCCGAAGGTTTCGACATGGCGATCCGGATTGGAGAGCTTGAGGACAGCACACTGCGCGCCCGCAAGTTGACCGATACCACGCGGCGCATGATCGCCTCTCCGGGGTATTTCGCAAAGCATGGCCGCCCGGAAAAGATCGACGATCTGAACGATCACAAGCTGCTGCATTATTCCAACGCTGCGAACTCTGCCGTGTGGAAGCTGACCGCGCCGTCGGGTGAAAAGCGCCAAGTGCGCACCGCAGGCTGGCTGACCGTGAACGACGGCCAATCGCTGCTGAACGCCTGCGTTGGCGGCCTTGGTATCGCTTACCTGCCCAGCTTCCTTTACGGCGACGCACTGGCTAAGGGCTTGGTTGAAGAGGCTATTCCCGATCTGCCCGTTGAAACCCAAGGCATCTATGCGGTCTATCCGCCGGGCCGTTTCACCCAGCCCAAGGTCCGCGCCTTCATTGATTTTCTGGTCCACGCCTTCGCCGACAAAGGTCCCGAAGCCTGGTAACCACCCCCGTTTCTGCACCGGAGCGTTCCGCTCCTACCTTGCGCGGCCCCGTTGTGGGCCGCGTTTTTTCTTTGTCGAACGGGCGCAGGATGCCACAATCCGGGCAACCAAAAGGAAGCCCGCCATGTCCGATTTCCCGACCCGCATTGATTATGTCGAACTGTCCTCGCCCAAGCTTGAAGACACGCAGGCGCTCCTGACCAAAGCCTTTGGCTGGTCCTTTATCGACTACGGCCCCGATTACCGCGACGTGCAGGACGCCGGCCTTGGCGGCGGCATTGAACGCGGCGAAGTGCGTGCGCCGCTGGTAATCCTATATGCCGACGATCTAGAGGCCGCCTTGGCCCGCGTGAAAGACGCAGGCGCGAGCATCACGAAAGAGATTTTCACCTTTCCCGGTGGTCGCAGGTTTCAGTTCTTAGAGCCGGGCGGCACGGAAATGGGTGTCTGGACGAAACTTTAATCAATTGGCCCGGTGACAACAGCCTCGACCCGGCGGTTCGCCTCTCGCCCCTCGGGCGTCAGGTTGCTGGCGATGGGCGCAAGATACCCCATGCCTGCAGGCGTCAGCCGTGCGCGGGGGGCGCCGTAGTCAGCCACCAGCCGTTCAATCACTGCTGCGGCGCGACGTTTCGAAATCGCGATATTGCCATCAAGGCCGCCGCTGCTGTCGGTATGGCCGACGATGCTGATCGTCTGATCGGGGTTCTGCGCCATGTAATCCGACAGCGCTCGCAAGGCGGGCATGTCAGTATCCATCAGGGCCACGGCCCCAGTTTCAAACGCGACACCGTCCAGCAGGGCATGGCCCGTATCTGTCAGCGCCTGCGCCAGATCACCAGTCGGCGCAGGCGCGGCGGCGCGGGCCGTGGGGGCATCGGCGGCGGTCAGGGCGGGGGCATCGGTGCCCGTCGGCACAACGCGGATGATCTGAACAAAGCCTGCTTGCGGCGTGCGGCTGACCATCAAGCTCACCGCGCGGGGGCCATCCGCGCCTTGCCGGATCGCGGATAAGAAGCGGTAATCGTTCAGGTCCACCTGCATCGCAGGCGCGGGCGCGATGGGCGTGCCAAAGCGGAAATCGAAACCGCCGCAGTCCAGCGTGTCACATTCGAAAATCACCTCGTACCCCGCCGTGCGTAGCTGTTCGCGCAGGGGCCGCATCAGTTGCAGGCTAGCCAGCCCGCTGGCTGCGACGCGCCAAACCTGCCGCGTCATTGCGCCCTCAATCGTGCGGGTCGGCACAGTGGTGCCGTCCCAGGCCCCCGTGGGCAGCGGATAGCTGTCCAGCGGCACGTTCTCCTCGACCTCGATCGCGGCGTTGCCTGGCAGGGTTAGCACTTGCGCAGACAGCGCGCTGGGCCACAGCAGGATCAGGCAAAGGCTGCGGATCATCGCGCCTGTGCGTGGTATTCGGGGTTGGGCCGCATATCGGTGGCGGATGCGACGCGGTTGGTCATGTTAAAAAAGGCCGCGACCGATGCGATGTCCCAGATGTCCCGGTCGTCAAAGCCCGCGTCGCGCAGCGCTTGGCGGTCGGATTCGGCAATGCGGGCGCTGTCCACGGTCAGCTTTTCCGCAAAGGTCAGCATTGCGGTTTGCCGCGCATCCAGATCGGCGGCGCGCCAGTTCATCACCATCATTTCCCCCAGCGCGGGATCGCCTGACAGCTGCCGCACGGCGGCCCCGTGGGCGGTCAGGCAGTAAAAGCACTTGTTGATCGACGACACCGCGACGGCGATCATCTCGCGCTCTAGCTTGGTCAGGCCGGAATTTGCCAGCATCAGATCGTTGTAAAGCCCTGTAAAGGCGTCCAGTTTTGCGACATCAAAGGCATAGGCGCGCAGCACGTTCGGCACCATGCCCAGCTTGTCCTGACACACATCAAAGTATTTTTGCGTCGCAGGCGGCAGCGGGTCCACCTGCGGCAGATCAAGGGCGGTGGGGCGGCCTGTCATGGTGTCGGTCATAAACTCTCCTGCGGGGCAGCGCGGTAATGGTAGCGGGCAGCTTCGCCCAAGCCGAGCCCTGCGTAAAGGGCGTTGGCACCCCCGTTGGCTGCGGTCACCAGCAGAGCGAACTGATCTGCCCCTTGCCGCTGTGCCCAGCGGGCGGCGGCGCGGGTCAGGTGGCGGGCAAGACCCTTGCGGCGGTGGTCCTGCGTGATTTCCAGCGCGTGCAGCATGGCGATGCCGTCATGAATCGCAACGAACAGCGTGCCCGCGGGCCGGTCGTCGATCCGTCCAAAGATCGCGGTTTTCGGCCCCTGCACCCGGTCCATGATCGCCAGCCTTGCGGGGCCAATGCCGCCGCTTGCCCAGATATCGCGCTGTGCGGCCAGCGGCGGCCAGACGGTAAAGGCGGTGACAGGGGGCACGGGATCGGCGGTCAGGGCGGCGGTCGGGCAGGCGCGGATCAAGGTCTCGTCCCGCTTGATATAGCCCCCCTCCGCCAGTAACGCATCCAAGGCATCCTCGCCGGGGCGGATCATGAACAGCGCCTCTTGCCCCGCTGCGCGCATGGCATCTGCCGCAACGCTGATGTCTTGCGCACGAACAGGTCCATTTGCGGTCGCTGCACTGACGCGGTTGCCGCCACCCGCGCTGCTGCGCAGGGTCCACGGGCCGACCTGCTGCACCGCAGCGGCAGGCCAAGTGGCGTCAATCACCGCGCCCCAGTCGGTCATGCGGGGAACAGCGCCTGCAACTGGGCCATCGCCGCCGCGACGCGGGTCTGATCGGTGCCGCGAATGACGATGTTGGTGCCGTAGGCCCCGTCCTTTTGGAACGGGTAGGACCCCAGCGACAGGTCAGGATGATCCGCCGCGATCTGCGCCAAGGGGGCCGCCACGTCGCCTTCACCGCGCATAATGCGCCAGTTTTCCGACAATAGCGGGGCGCCGTGCGCCAGCTTGCTGATGATGCTCGCCACCATCGCCTCGAACACGGATGGCACGCCGGCCATGACGTTGACGTTCTTAATGGTAAAGCCCGGCGCGGTGCTGACGGGGTTGTCGATCAGGGCCGCGCCGTCGGGAATACGGGCCATGCGCAAACGCGCCTCGTTCAGGGTCGTGCCTGCGCGGTCGTAATGCGCCTGAAGCAGCGCGCGGGCATCATCGCGCACGCCGACATGCGCGCCAAAGGCTGCGCCCATCGCGTCTGCCGTGATGTCGTCATGCGTTGGGCCAATGCCGCCGCTGGTAAAGACGTGATCATAGGCGTCCGACAGCGCCTTTACGGCCGCGACAATAGCAGGCTGGTCGTCGCTGACGACGCGGGCCTCTTTCAGGTCAATGCCGACGTCGGTCAGCGCCTTGGCCAGATAGTTGGTGTTGGAATCGCGGGTGCGGCCTGACAGGATCTCGTCTCCGATGACCAACATGGCGGCGGTGGGGTTTGACATGGACTTCTCCTTGGGTTCGCCTGTTGGTATAGCCCGCCGCATGGACTTTGCCACGCCCCTGATCCCCGCCACGCTGATCCGCCGCTACAAACGGTTTCTGGCCGATTGCACGCTGCCGGATGGGCAAGAGGTGACGGCCCATATCCCCAATCCCGGCGCGATGACCGGCACCGCTGTGCCCGGCAGCCGCATCTGGCTAGAGCCGAACGACAATCCTAAGACCAAGCTCGACTACGGCTGGCGGCTGCTGGAACTGGGGACCGATTTCGTCTGCGTCGATACCGCGCTGCCCAACCGCATCGTGGGCGAGGGGCTGCGGGCCGGACGGGTCCCGGGGCTAGAAGGCTATACAGAGGTCAGATCAGAAGTACCCTATGCCGATAAAAGCCGTGTGGATTTCCTGCTGACGGGCGGCGGCTCTGATTTGTATCTAGAGGTTAAAAGCGCCAATTTTTGCCGGACCGCACCGCTGGTCGAATTTCCCGATAGCAAAACCCTGCGCGGCGCGCGGCATATGGCTGATCTGGCGCAAATGGTGGCGTTGGGTCACCGGGCGATGGTGTTTTACCTGATCACCCGCACCGATTGCACCCGCGCCGGCATCGCCCGCGACATCGACCCAGCCTACGGCGCAGCCTTTGACGCCGCCCGCGCAGCAGGGGTGGAGGTGCTGGCAATGGATTGCAATATCACCCCGCAGGGCATCACATTAGGCGAAGTGCGCAGCGTGAATCCCTGACGGGGTGGCCGCGCGGCATAAAAAGCCCTATGTGGGCGATAGACAGCAAGTACAGGTATGACGCGATGACCGACACCACACAACTCACCCGCGACGGCATCCGGCTGCACGCGCTTTCGGACTTTGGCGGCATGAACCGCGCAGGACGCCTTGCCGCGCAAATCCTTGACGATATCGCCGATCACGTCGTGGTCGGCCAGACAACAAGCAAGCTGGACCAGCTGATTACCGAATGGGTAGAGCAAGCAGGCGCGACCTCTGCCACCATCGGCTATCGCGGCTATCAGCACGCCAGCTGCATTTCGGTGAACCACGTCGTGTGCCACGGCATCCCCGGCGCGCCGATCCCCAAGGCCAAAGACGAGACGATTTCCAAAAATCTTGAAAAGCGCCGCGATGACGACAAGCTGAAAGACGGCGATATCCTGAACATCGACGTCACCGTCATCGTCGATGGCTGGTACGGCGACACCAGCCGCATGTATGTCGCCGGAACCGCGTCGCCCAAAGCGGCCCGCTTGATCGAGGTCACGCACGACTGCCTGATGCTTGCGATCGAGGCGGCAAAGCCCGGCAATACCTTTGGCGATATCGGCCATGCGATCCAAGCCTACGCCGAATCCCAGCGCTGTTCGGTTGTGCGCGATTTCTGCGGCCACGGCCTTGGCCGCGTGTTCCACGCTCCGCCAAACGTGCTGCACTATGGCCGCGCTGGCACCGGCCCGGTGCTAGAGGAAGGCATGTTTTTCACCATCGAACCGATGATCAACTTGGGCCGCCCTGAAACGCAGGTCCTGATCGACGACTGGACTGCCGTGACCTTTGACAAGTCGCTGTCGGCCCAGTTCGAGCATTCCATCGGCATCACCGCACAAGGCTGCGAGGTCTTTACGACATCGCCCGCCGGACGGTTCTACCCGACCCAAACAGAGTGACCACGCCGCCTCGGCTGATCCCGGTCCTGTCGGCGGCGAATTTCGTCATCGGCATGGGGGCCTTTGTGCTGATCGGCATGCTGACACCCGTGGGCCAGGATTTCGGCATCGCGCCGGGCCGCACGGGCTGGCTGATGACGACCTATGCGCTGGCCTACGCCGTGCTGTCGCCGCTGCTGGTGTCGCTGACCGGATCGGTCGGGCGCAGGCGCGTGCTGGCCTATGCGCTGACCGGGTTTGCCGTTGCGAACCTGCTGTCGGCCATCGCGCCGACGGAATTCACTTTGCACCTGACCCGCATTTTGGCCGCTGCTGGCGCTGGCATGCTGACGCCCGTCAGCGCGTCCGTCGCCGCTGGCCTGTCAGCGCCCGAACGCCGGGGCAAAGCGCTGGCCGCTGTCATCTTCGGCCTATCGCTGGCGCAGGTGCTGGGTGTGCCAGCGGGCAGTTTCATCGCCTATACCTTTGGCTGGCGCGCGGCCTTTGTCGTTGTGGCGCTGCTGGCCCTGCCGATCATCCCGCTTATTTGGCGCACCGTGCCAAGCGGCCTCGCGTTTCAAACGGTCACCTTGCCAGAGCTGGGGCGCACCCTGCGCGACGGTCCCACGATGCTGGCCGTCAGCTTTACCGCGACGTTCCTTGCGGCGGCCTATGTGCTTTATACTTACCTTGCGCCGTTGCTGGAACAGACCATGGGCTATGGCCGCGACGGGATCACCGCGATCTTGCTGGTGTTTGGTGCGGCGGCGGTCATCGGCAATCTGGCGGGCGGTGCGATTGCAGACCGGATCGGGCCATTCCGCACATTGCTGATCTTGTGCGCAGGCCAAGTCGCGACCCTGCCGCTGTTTTCCCTAATGCCGCTGCCCAGCCCGGCGCTGGTGGCGCTGATCGCGCTGTGGTCGCTGTTCATCTGGTCGATGATGGCAGGCCAGCAGATGCGGATCATCGCCCTGCGCCCCGCCGCTGCGCCCATCGTTTTGGCACTGAACGCCGCCGCGATTTACATCGGCGCGGCGGCTGGATCGGCGATTGGCAGCGTTGTTATGGGCATCGGCGGCGTGCAGGCGCTGGGCCTTGGCGGCATGGCTGTGGCATTGCTGGCGACCGGGCATATCTTGTGGTCAGAGCGGCTCAGCGGCAAAAAATCCTGATCCTCACTTGCAATCCATTCGCAACTGACCCATATCAATGTCACCACTAGCGGTGGCACCCCCCCAACATCACAAATTCAAGGATGCAGTTATGCACCAGTCTTTTGCTGCCGCTTTTGCGGCCACGCTTGCCCTGTCCACTCCCCTTGCCGCGCAAGAGGTCACGCTGCGCTTTCAGCACTTCGTGTCCCCCGCCAGCGCGAACCCGACCTATTTCATGCAGCCTTGGGTCGACGCGGTCGAGGCGCAGTCGAATGGCCGCATTAAGGTTGAACTCTACCCTTTCATGCAGCTGGGCGGGTCCGCGACCAGCCAGTATGACCTGATCCGCGACGGCGCCATTGACGGTGGCTGGGTCATCCCGTCGTACGAACCCGGCCGTTTCCCCGAAGCCGAGGCGCTGGAACTGCCCTTTATGACGCCCAAATCGGGCGAAGAGGCGTCCGACGCCGCGTGGCATTACACGGAGGCGCATCTGATGGATGACTTCGCTGACATTCACCTGATCGCGGCCCATATGCACGGCCCCGGCATCATCCACAAAAAAGGCGCAGCCCCGCAAACCATCGAAGATATGGCAGGCGTCAAGCTGCGCGGCCCGTCGCGCCCCGCCACGGACCTGCTGACCGCCATGGGCGCGCTGCCCGTCGGCATGCCGGTCCCGTCCTTCACAGAGGCGCTGTCGCGCGGCGTGGTTGATGGCGGTGTGATCACATGGGAAATGGCCCCCAGCCTGAAACTGGACGAGCTGACGGACAGCCACACCGACGTCGCTGGCGATGACGCGCTGTATAACCTGTATTTCCTGTGGGCGATGAACAAGGACGTCTATGACGCGATGCCTGCCGATTTGCAGGCCGTGATTGACGCCAATTCCGGCCTGATGGCCAGCCGCTGGGCAGGCAAGGCGCATGACATCGGCGACGCCGAAGGCCGCATCGTGATGGAAGACGCCGGCAACGAAATCGCCGTGCTGTCGCCCGAAGAAACAGATCGCATTAAGGCGCTAGGCGAGGACGTCCGCGCAACTTGGATCGCCGACATGGACGCCAAAGGCTTTGACGGGGCGGCCTTGGTCCAAGACGCGACCGACGCCATGACCGCCGCACGCGGCACAGCGACAGAGTAACCGATGTAAGCGCCGCCCGTGTTTCACGGGCGGTGCTTTTTTACAGGTTCAGCGCTGCTGCGATCTGATCCATATGCGTGACGGGCACTGCCGTATGGCCACCCGCCCGGGCAGTGCCGCCTTCAGCGACATAGGCGAAACAGCCGCATCCCGCCGCTGCCGCCGCATCCCAACCCGCAGGCATATCGTCAATCATCCACGTCGCCGCGGACGCAGCGCCCGCCACATCCATGGCGTGCAGCAACATCGCAGGGGCGGGTTTGGGCGCATAATCGTGGCCCGAATAAATCCGCCCGGCAAAGCGGTCCAGCAGGCCGGACGGCGTCAATGACACCTTCATCTTGGCCAGCGGCCCGTTCGACGCGATGGCCGTCGGGATCCCTGCGGCATCAAGCTTGTCCAGCAGATCCACCACGCCGGACATCACATCAACGCCAAGCGCGAGCGCCGCAAACACTTCGTCATAGGTCTGGTCTAGCCAGTTGCCGGGCAGGTCCGCACCCATGCGCCGGGCCTCTTCACCGATGCCCATCAGGGTGCCGCCGCCAAACATCTTGTGCACCATGTCGGGCGCGATGTTCAGCCCATAGCGCGCAAGGTTGGCCGAGATGACGCGGTCCGTCGTCGGCTCTGTGTCCACCAGCACGCCATCGCAATCGAAAATCACCAGTTCAGGTGTCATATCGCCTCCATCAGCGTGATCCATGTGTCGCCGTAGCGGCGTGTGTCGAGGGATTTGAACCCTTGCGGCGCGATCTGGGTACTGCGTTCTTCCCAGACCACGACCGTGCCCGCTGCGATCCAGCCTGCCGCCCGCGCCGCGCGCAGGGCGGGCAGGCCGAGGTGTTGGTCATAAGGCGGATCAAGGAACACCAGCCCGCACACGTCGCCCTTTGGCAAAGTGTCGGCGCGGCAGCGCAGGACGGTGCAGTCGGCCCCGCGCTTTACCTTGGCGATATTACCCGCAATCAGCCCCTGCGCGACCTTGCCGTCATCGACGAATGTGACGTGGGATGCGCCGCGCGATAGTGCCTCTAGCCCCAGCGCGCCGGTCCCTGCGAACAGGTCCAGCACCGCCGCGCCCCGGATCGGATCGCCAAAGCGCCCGCCTTGCAGCACGTTGAACAAGCTTTCGCGCACGCGGTCCGTGGTGGGGCGCAGATGCGCGGCCGCGTCGCCTGCGCCGACGGGAACCAGCGCCGTGCCGCGGTGTGTGCCTGCGATAATCCTCATGGGCGCAGCAAGGCCTTCATATCCGTGCTCGGGTCTATCACCACACTTGGCGCTGGGCTGATGCCGCCCTCTATCAGGCGCTTGCCGACCATGTAATTGCGCACGTCCGACATGGCGTCGATGGCGATCAACTGATTGCCTTTGTAATACCAATGCGACCGGGCCAGCCCGTCGCCCGGTTTGACGTAGACGTCGGTATAATCGGTGTTCAGCCCCGCAATTTGCAGTTTGACATCATATTGATCCGACCAGAACCACGCCGCAGGCTGATAGGTCACATCATGCCCCAACAAGTTTTGTGCGACGATTTCCGCCTGATCAATCGCATTGCCCACACTTTCAATCCGCACGCGCCCGCCCGGCACTGGGGTCGATGCGCAATCGCCTGCCGCCCAGATATGCGGATCCGATGTGCGGCCATGGGCGTCGCAGGCAATGCCGTTATCCAGCGTCAGCCCGGCCCCGTCCGCCAATTCCGTTGCAGGCGCAATCCCGACGCCGACCACGGCAAAATCGATATCCAGCGTGGTGCCATCCGCCAGTTCGGCCCCTGTGACCGCGCCGTTGCCTGTCAGCCGCACAAGGCCGCTCCCTTCGCGAATATCGACACCGTGGCTGCGGTGCAGATTGCGGAAATAGTCAGAGGTTTCGGGGCAGGCGACGCGCTGCAAGATACGCTCTGCCGCTTCGACCAGCGTGACCGTGACGCCGCGCTTTGCCGCCACCGCTGCCGCCTCTAGCCCGATATAGCCGCCGCCGACGATCAAACAGCGCGCGCCTTGCTTGAAATGCGGTGCCATCGCATCCGCATCCGCCAGATCGCGCACGGCAAAGACGTTGTCCAAGCTGCCGCCAATACTGGCGGGCAGGGTGCGCGGCCATGCGCCGGTGGTCAGCACCAGATCGTCGTAGTCCAGCACGTCGCCGCCGCTCAGCGTCACCTGCTTTAACGTCGCATCAATGCCAACAGCCCTTGTGCCCAGCCGCAGGGTCACGCCGTTTTCGGTATACCACGCCGCGGGCCGGAAAAAGAGCCGGTCCTGCGCCATGTCACCCAGCAAATACGCCTTGGACAGGGGCGGGCGCTGATAAGGGGCGTGCGGTTCGCCGCTGACCAGTGTGATTCCCGACGTCACGCCATTCGCCACCAGCTTGCCAATCAAAGCCGCCGCCGCTTGACCGCCGCCAATCACCAAAATCCTGCGCATATCGTGACTTCCCTCTACTGGCCCTGTCGCCGCGCACCCTATATGCCTATGCGTGACAGAGGCAATTCAGATAGGGAAACGCTTATGACCATCACAACAGGTGACACGCTGCCGGATGCCAGCGTTCTGACCATGGGCGCTGATGGCCCGCAGTCCGTCGCGATGGCGGACAAACTTAAGGGCCGGACCGTCGTCATCTTTGGCCTGCCCGGCGCCTATACCGGCACCTGCACCACGGCCCACGTCCCCAGCTTTATCCGCACGCTGCCACAGCTAAAGGACAAAGGCGTGGACGAGGTGATCTGCATCTCCGTCAACGACCCTTTCGTGATGAAGGCTTGGGGCGATGCGACCGGCGCGATTGACGCAGGCATCACCATGCTGGCCGACGCCGAGGCGACATTCACCAAAGCTATCGGCATGGAATTCTCTGCGCCGCCCGTCGGCTTTGTGAACCGGTCCAAGCGCTATGCGATGCTGGTCAAGGACGGTGTCGTCACCATCTTGAACGAAGAGCCCGGCCCCGGCCAATGCGACATCTCTGGCGGGGAAAGCCTGCTGGACGCGATGGCCTAAGCCTTGCACACTTGAACGACAAAGGGGCCGTGCGATGCGCGGCCCCTTTTTGTATGCGACTTTGCCGCGGCACCAACAAAAGTGGTCAATTCTGCCGACGTCAGGCCGCGCGAAGACCCGCGTCGTTCCGGCCCCATTTGCAGATCGCGAAAATCAGCGACAGCGCAAAGCAAAGTTCCAGTATCTCCTCTACAGCAGTCCAGATTGGGGCACCCGCATATGGCAGCGTCACGCCGATCGCGGCCAACTGCCTGTCGGCCCCATCGACCAAGACTGACGCAACAGCAAAGCAAACTCCGCCGACGATGGCCCAGGCCCAGCCTTGACCGTTCCGCAACGCATGAACGAGAGGCCGCGTCCCGCGCATCACAAGCAGCACGAGCGTTAATAGTATGCCGCCCATGGCAGCGGCTGACACGCCCTTTTGCCACAGCGGGGCTGCGCTGGTGAAGATTTTGGTCTGCAGCAGGCCGGGCGTAAAGAACGCGTCATGCACGTCCAATTCGCGCAGGCAGAACAGAACGAAGACTGTCGGAATTGGCCACCAACGGCGCCATGTGCCCTTTGGCATGCGCCAAAGTGAAAGCACAGCGCCAAGCGCGAATACAATCAGCCCCGCCAGCTCGACCATACCGCTTTCAGATGTCAGGGTAATTTCCCATCCAACCCACAGTGTCGATACAATCAAGCTGCACGCGACAAGGACACAGATTATAAGAAACAAGCGCATAGATATCTTACTTTTAGGAAGGATGATTTTTGTGCTGCAGCGCCACATCGCCGCGCCGTATGACCCCGCGACAGATAGCATAAATCGACGGCCGAGGCATTAAGCATTCCGGCGGGGGCCATCCATCGCACGGCCCCCGCGTTTTGGCACAGTCCTGCGCTAGTCGTCGTCCTTGGCCATGATCATCGTCCGGGTCGGAAAGGGTATGTCGACGCCAGCGGCGTCCAGCGCCTCTTTGACCTTGCGGGTCATGTCAGCCTGATACTGGAAATAATCCGTCCGCGCGCACCAAACGCGCACCAGAAAATCAACAGAGGATGCGTTCAGATTGTTCACCTGAATGAACGGCTCTGGATCAGACAAGCTGCGCGGGTCGGCCATGATCGTGTCGATGATCGCGCGCTCTGCATCGGCCAGATTGGCCCCATAACCCACGCCAATCGTCCATTCAGCCCGGCGCTGGGGATAGACGGAATAGTTCACGATCGTATTGCCCCAAACCTCGGAATTCGGGATGATGATCTGCACGTTTCCGATGCTCGCCATCTCGATATAGTTCAGGTTAATCGCCTTTACCGTACCGCTTTCATCATCAATCGTGACGAAATCACCCAGTTTAATCGGGCGGAAAAAGATGATCATCACACCCGCCGCGATGTTCGACAGCGTGCCTTGCAGGGCCAAACCAATGGCCAAACTGGCTGCACCGATGATCGCAACAACGCTTGTTGTCTGCACACCAAAGGTGTTCAGCACGAAGAGGAACGAAAACCCGATGATGACGTAGCGGACGATATTGCCCAAGAAAATGAACAGCGTCTCGTCCAAATGCTTGTGGTTGCGCCCAATGTTTTCGATGCGGCGCGACACCCAGCCGCCGACGGTAAAGCCGACAATCAGGATGATGATCGCTGTCAGGACCGACCCCACGGCAGATGCAATGAATTCGACAGTCAGCACATCCATAATCGATGTGCCGTTAATGATCGGTGTCGTGAGCAGGTTTTCCATTTAACCCTCCGCAAGCTGGTCCATCTTTTTTGCCAGTTTGGCATCTAGGGCGGTCAGACCGTCTGCGTCATGTGTGGTCAACGCGACCTCTACAGTTTTGTAAACGTTGGACCATTCGGGGTGATGGTTCAGCTTTTCCGCATGCATTGCGACCTGTGTCATCCAGCCAAAGGCCTGCACGAAGTTTTTAAACTCAAAGGTCTTGGTGATCGCCTCGCCATCGTCGGCCAATGTCCAGCCAGCAGCCTGCAGCGGGGCGATGTCGTCTTGGGTCAGTTTGTCAGTCATTGCTGTTCCTCTCTTTTGTCGCGTTTGAACGGACCGTAGGCGGTCAGCACTTCGATTTCGTCGTCCACCGCGCGGGTTTCCGCGATCAAGTAACGCGCAATCGCGTCACGGAAAGCTAAATCCCCAATCCAGTGCAAGGAATGCGTCGCAACGGGTAAGTATCCGCGCGCCAGCTTATGTTCGCCCTGCGCGCCAGCCTCGACCCGAGAGAGGCCGTTTTTGATCGCGTAATCAATGGCTTGGTAGTAGCACAGTTCAAAGTGCAACGAGGGGTAATATTCCGTGCTGCCCCAATAGCGGCCAAAAAGCGTGCCCCGGCCGATAAAGTTCAGCGCCCCCGCCACGGGCCGGCCATCGTTCATCGCCAGCACCAACAGCATGTCATCGCGCAGCGTGTCCTGCGCGCAGTCAAAGAACGCCCGCGTCAAATAGGGGGTGCCCCATTTGCGGTTGCCAGTATCTTGGTAGAACCGCCAAAATGCGTCCCAATGTTCGGGCTGAATATCATTGCCCGTCAATGCCAAGATCTGCCCGCCAAACCCCTGCGCCTCTGCCCGTTCGCGGCGGATGTTCTTGCGCTTGCGGCTGGACAGATCGGCCAGAAATCCGTCGAAATCGGCGTAGTCCCGGTTCACCCAATGAAACTGCTGACCCACGCGGGACATCAAGCCCATTTCCGCGCCCGCCAAGGCTTCGGCTTCGGTGCAGAATGTGATGTGCAGCGACGACAGTTCGTTATCCGACGCGACCTGCACCGCGCCTTGGATCAACGCGGACATGCCCATCGCCTCATACCCCTGTCGGGTTAGAAAACGACGGCCTGTGGCGGGGGTAAAGGGCACGGCGATCTGCAGCTTGGGGTAATAAGCGCCGCCCGCGTTTTCGTAGGCCTGCGCCCAGTTGAAATCAAAGATGTATTCGCCCTGGCTGTGGCCCTTGGCGTACATCGGCGCGCAGGCAATCACCTGCCCATCCGCGCGCGCGACAAGGTAACGCGGCTGCCAGCCGGACCTGCCGCCGACGGACCCGCTGTCCTCTAACGCCTTCAAAAAGCGATAGGTCGTGAATGGATCCTCGGGCCGCCCGCCCTCCGGGTTGGCGCAGGCGTCCCAGTCGCTGGCAGAGATTTCCGCCAGCGACGGGTGCAGGGTGATTTCGATCGTGGGGGTGTTCATGTCGCCTTAACTGGTGGCAAAGCGCCGGGGGTCAAGCGTCATATCCCTCGAACGTGATGTTATCGGCATATTGCCGGGCGGCGGCGGCGTCTTCGGCCGACCGGATCGTCCAGCACAGAATGGCCGCGCCTTGGGTGTTCAGCTCTGCCACGCGGGGCTGATTCAGTTCCTTGTGATAGTGGCTGATAAAGCTGGCCCCGACGTGATCGTAGTCGGGGATCAGGCTCAGCCGTTCCAGTGTGGGCTGTGCAATTGTTGGCCAGTCGGCCGGATTGAACGACCCCGTCGTCAGCCCGCGCGGCACATCTGGTAGCAGCCGCGCCATTTCGGCCATGGCATGCGGGTTGAACGACATCACCGCGACCGGGCCTTTGTAGGCTTCCAGCACTTGCGCCACAGCCTTGCCCATCGGACCCGTATTGGGGCCAAGACCGCCGTCCTGATCCTTCAGCTCGATCAGCACAGGCACGCGGCCCGCCACCAGATCCAGCACCTGCGCCAGCGTCGGGACCGTCGTGCTGTCACCCATCAGCGGGATCATCGCCAACTGCGCCGAGGACCGCTGCGCCAGCGGTCCTTGTTCAATCGTCAGCCGTCGCAGGTCATAATCGTGAAACACCATTGGCACGCCGTCGCTGGCCAGCTGCACGTCAATCTCTATCCCGTAACCATGTGTAATGGCGGATTTGATTGCGGTCAGACTGTTTTCCACCCGGCCGTGCGCCTTGTCGTGATGGGCACGGTGGGCCAGCGGACGGGCCAGAAAAGACTTCGGCAGCATCAAGCGATCTCGAACACGGCTTCAATTTCGACCATGACGCCCATCGGCAACCCGGCCACACCCACGGCAGAGCGGGCGTGATGCCCTTTTGCGCCCAGCGCCGCGACAAGGAAATCGCTGGCCCCGTTGATGACCTTGGGTTGGTCGGTGAAATCAGGCGTGCAGTTGACCATGCCGACCAGTTTCACAACGCGCACCAAACGGTCCAGATCGCCGCCACATGCCTTTTTCAACTGCGCCAGCAAGCTGATCGCACAGGCCTTGGCCGCCGCTGCGCCGGTGTCGATATCAACGCCATCGCCAAGCTTGCCCACCATCAGGCCATCCGGACCCTGCGAAATTTGGCCGGACACCCAGACCTGATTGCCGGTCTGCACAAAGGGGACGTAGTTCGCCGCGGGGGCAGGGGCGTCTGGCAGTGTCACGCCCATTTCGGTCAGCTTCGTTTCAATCATGCTCATGGCTTTGGCCTTTGTCTGGTGGATTTGCCAGACCCTAGGCCGCAGCGCGGGCGGCGTCCATCTAGGACTCGCGGAATGCCTTGGCAAAATAATCCGCAAAGGGTTTCAGGAAGTAATTCATCGGCGTGCGATCTGCTGTGCGGACATAAGCCTCGACCGGCATGCCGGGGATCAGGGTCATGCCTTCGGGCAGTTTTTCGATCTCTCCTTCGTCCATGCGCACTTCGGCGCGGTAGAAGGACGCGCCGTTCTGTTCGTTCTGAAATGCATCGGCCGACACCTGCGTCACATGGCCCGTCAGTTCCGGCGTGCGGCGCTGATCAAATGCGGAAAAGCGCAGAATCACATCCTGCCCCAGATGAATTTGATCGATATCCGTCACCTGCACCTGCGTCGCGATCACCAGCGGGCGATCCTGTGGCACCAGATACAGCAGCGGATCAGCCGCGCGAATGACGGATCGCGGCGCAAAGACGTTCAGCCCGTACACCACACCGCTAAGCGGCGCGCGGATGTCGAGCCGGTCAAGTTGTTGGCGCAGCGTGCGGCGGCGTTCGGACAGTTCAAGTTCGTTGTATTGTAGATCGCGCAGGCGCGTGATCGCCTCTTCCCGACGGGTGCTGGTGAGGCCAAGCACCTGAATTTCAATCTCTGTCCGGCGCTCGGCCGCCTGCGCTGCTTGCGCGGTCAATTCGCCAACTTGGCCTTTCATGTTGGACGCCTCGCGCCGCAGCGCCAGCACGCGGCTGGCCTGTGCAAGACCGCGATCCAGCAGGCTTTGCTGATCGACTAACTCTTCTTCGATCAAGGCGGTCTGTTCGGTCATCGCCTGTTGCTGGGCCGTGATGCCATCGATCTGGCTGGCGATCTGCATCTCTTGTTGCTGCAACTGATCGGTGGCTTTCAGCAGGCTATCAAGGCGCGCCTCGAACAGGCGCGACTGGCCTTCGGTTAAATCGGCGGCGGCTTCGCCAGCCTCTTGCAGCAGGGGATTGAATGTCAGTTCGGCCGCGCCGTCACGCTCTGCCTCGAACCGGGCGCGGCGCGCGAGGATTTCGTAAAGCTGGCCTTCGACGACAGCCAGCTCGCTGACAATGTTTGACGAATCCAGCTTAATCAGCAGATCGCCAGCCTGCACCTCTTCACCCTCATCGACTAGGATCTCTTCGACGACGCCGCCATCGGGGTGCTGAATGACCTGCCGATTGCGGTCTACTTCGATCTGGCCATGCGTAATGACGGCCCCGGTCAGGTTGGCAAAGACCGCCCAAGTGCCAAAGCCGCCAACCAAAACGACGAGCGCAATAAGGCCGGTCACCATCGGCTTGGTCGCCGACCAGCGGTTGCGGGGATCTGCGTTTGTCATTGCACGCCCCCCGCTTGGCCGGTGGTCGCGGTGATTTGCTGGGCGTTGCGCAGCACGTCTTTCATCACCTCGTCCTTGTGGCCAAAGGCGCGGCGGGTCCCGTTTTCGATCACAAGCAGCATGTCGCATTCCTGAATAGCTGCCGGGCGGTGCGCCATGATAAACACAGCCTTACCTTCTGATTTCGCGACCTTAATCGCATTGTTCAACGCGACAGAGCCGTCGTTGTCCAAGTTGCTGTTCGGCTCGTCCAGCACCAGAATCACCGGATCGCCGTACATGGCACGCGCCAGCCCGACACGCTGTATCTGCCCCCCCGACAGCCGCCCGCCATTTGCCGTGACGCGGGTGTCATAGCCGTCGGGCAGTTTCAGGATCATGTCGTGCGCCGCCGCCTTTTTCGCGGCGCGCACGACGGCGGCGTCATCAGGGGTCATCGACATGCGGGCGATGTTTTCCTTAATCGTGCCGTCAAACAACTGCACCCGCTGCGGCAGATAGCCGATATACTGCCCCAGCGTATCGGCATCGTATTGTTCCAGCGATGCGCCATCCAGCCGGATTTTCCCGCCCGCAGGCCGCCAAACGCCAATTAACGCCCGCGCCAGCGTCGATTTGCCCGCGCCAGATGTACCAATGACGCCAACGGCTTGGCCCGGCTGCACCTCGAAACTGATCATGCGCAGGCTGGCTTGCTGTTCGCCGGGTGGCACCACGGTCACATTTTCGGCTGTCAGGATTGCGCGAGGGGCGGGCAGGGCGGTGCGGGCTTCGTCCTCTGACACAGACCCCAGCAGGCGCGACAGACGCGTCCAGCCTTCGCGGCCCTTTTGAAACACAGCCCATTGGCCCACGATCATCTCGATCGGGGCCAGCGCACGGCCCATCAGGATCGATCCGGCGATCATTGCGCCTGCGGACAACACGCCTTCTAGGACCAAAAGCGCGCCAAGACCCAGCATGGCGGATTGCAGAAATAGGCGGAACGTGCGGGTCATCGCGGTGAATGTGCCCGCCGAATCCGCAGCCCCGATTGTCGCATCAAGCGACGCGCCGCGCGCGATCTGCCAGCGATCAAAGGCCGCGCCGCGCATGCCAAGGGCGTGAACGAGTTCGCTTTCGCTACGGATCTGCGCGCCCAGCGCTTCTGACTGGAATGACGCGGCATTTGCGGTTTCCAGCGGCTTTTTCGTGCTCATCTGGTTGGCGATGGCCACCACAACCAGCACGGCACCGCCCACAATCGCCAAAATCCCCAGCGCCGGGTGAAAGATGAAAATACCAAGGAAAAACAAAGGTGTCCACGGCAGGTCGAACACCGCCATCAGGGCGGGGGACGTGATCAATCGCTGCACCGCTTCCAGATCACGCAGGGCGGTGCGCGCCTCTTCGGGCGGGCGGCTTTGATTGCTCGCGCGCAAAGACGCAGCAAAGACGCGGCGATCTAGGCGGGCCTGAAACCGGGCCCCCAACCGCCCCATCACACGGCCGCGCACGAAATCAAGAATACCCATCATACCGTATAAAAACGCGACCAGGACCGACAGTGCGATCAGCGTTTCCAGGCTGCGGCTGCCCAGCACGCGGTCGTAAACGTTCAGCATATACAGCGGGCCGGTCAGCATCAGCAGGTTGACGAAAAAGCTGAAGATCGCGACGGACCAATACAATGGCCGCCCTTCGCGCCGGACGGCGGCTAGTTCTGCTGCGCCGCGCTGGACGGCCTGATCATTGCTACGCATCGCGTCACACCCTTTATAAGGCTGAGGAACAGCCCTAACATATTGTAACCAGCAAACTTCGTGATCACACCTGATTTCTGCGCTGATCCGGGTGCGCGTGATACTGTCGCCACAACCTAAAGCGGACGGGGTTAATAAATCGCTGCCGCAGCCAAGAGGTGACAGGTGCAAAATGGCGCGCTAGTGTCACCGGCGCAGCTATGACGCGGTGCAGGAGCAGCGATGAAAACGATCCTTAGTGCGACGATCTTGTCTCTGTTTGGCGCTCAAGCCGCGCTGGCCGGACCCTATGACGGGGTCTATAAACAGGCCGCGAATGCCGAATGCGCCATGATCGGCGTGGATGGCGGGGCGGTGCGGATCGCGGATGGCATCTTTTACGGGGTCGAAGTCGAATGCCGCATGGCGGACCCCGTTAACGTCTTGGACATGGATGCGCTTCTATACACGATGCAATGCAGTGGTGAGGATCAGGTTTTTTCCGAACGCGCGATGTTGATGAACAAGGCCGAAGGCAACGGGATCATCATGGTCTGGGACGGCTATGCCTTTGTCTATGACCGCTGCCCAGAGCCGGGCGCAGTCGACGTGGACGCGCCTGTAACGGATGATGCGGCAGCGCCGGTCACCGACGCCGCCGCAACCGAATAGGGCGGGGGTTAATTTCCCAGACCGCCCAGGATGTTGTTCAGCACATCCATGATCTGACCGTCAGCCACGATGCCAGTATCTTCTAGCACGCCGCCTGTGGTGCTGGGGCCAGGGATGTCCATCGGCAATGGCTTCGGAGTCTCTCCGGTCACGACGCGCGACATCGTCGCCTGCCAGATTTCCGCAGGCAAACCGCCGCCTGTGACGCCGGTCATTGGGCTGTTGTCGTCGTAACCCATCCAGACGCCAATCACGTAGTCGGCGTTAAAGCCAATAAACCACGCATCGCGCGCGCTGTTCGTGGTGCCAGATTTGCCCGCCAGCTCCCACCCGGGGATCTGCGCCCGCGTGCCGGTGCCGCGTGCGACGACTTGGGACATCATGTAAGTCAGCTCGCGCGCTGCGCTTTGCTGGATGACCCGTTCCTGCAAGCCTGTGCCGATATTGTCCATCAGCGGTTCGGTTTCGCCCTTGAGCCGCAGATCAATCAACCCGTAAGGCTGCACCGCAGAGCCGCCGTTCAGGATACCCGCAAAGGCCCCTGACATCTCGAGCAGGGTGCTTTCAGACACGCCCAGCGCCAGCGCGGGACCGGCGGCCAGATCGCTTTCGATGCCGAATTTCTGCGCCACTGTTCGCACCAGATCGCGGCCGACTTCCTCTGACAGCAAGATCGCAGGAATGTTGCGGGATTCGTACAGGGCCTGCGTCAGGGTGATCGGGCCCTTGAACTTGCGGTCGTAGTTTTCGGGGACCCATGGGCCAGAGCCGGGCACGTTAATCGTCAGCGGCGCGTCGTCGATCATGTCGTTCGGGCTGAACCCTAGGTCGAGCGCCGTGGCGTAGATAAAGGGCTTAAAGGCCGATCCTGGCTGCCGCCGCGCCTGCGTCGCGCGGTTGAACACGCCGGACGCCCGCACATCGCGCCCGCCAACCATGCCGCGCACTGCGCCATCCGCGCTCATCACGATCACAGCGGCCTGCGCTTTGGAGCTTGGCTTCAGCTTGGTTTCAAAGATGCTCGTCAGCGCCGTTTCCGCCGCCGTCTGAATGCGCTGGTCCAGCGTCGTGCGGATCACCACGTCTTCGGTCGTGTCGCGGGTAAAGAAATCGGGGCCCTGCTCCATTACCCAATCGGCAAAGTATCCACCCGCCCGCGCCTGTGCCGCCTGAGACAGCTGCGCTGGACGTGCGCGCGCATCGCTCGCTTGCTCTGGCGTGATATAGCCCTGATCTTCCATCAACCCGAGCACGATATTCGCCCGGTCCACCGCGCGCTGCATGTTGTTCGTCGGCGCATAGCTGGTCGGCGCCTTCAAAAGACCTGCCAGCATCGCGGATTCCGCAGGGTTCACATCGGCCGATGATTTGCCGAAATAGCGGTTGGCGGCGGCTTCAAAGCCCCGGCTACCCGCGCCCAGATAGGCGCGGTTGAAGTAGATCGTCAGGATGTCTTCCTTGGAATAGGCGACTTCCATCCCCATGGAATAAATGGCTTCTTTGACTTTGCGCCAGATCGTTGTGCGGCGGCAGTCGTCCTCATAGGCGGCCTCTGTCTTCCACGTCGCCGCGTCGTAGGGCACGCCAAGGCACAGCAATTTCGCCACCTGCTGCGTGATGGTCGAACCGCCGTTGCCCGACAGCGGGCCGCGCCCTTCGCTTAGGTTGATGCGCACAGCGCTGGCGATGCCGCGCGGGCTGATGCCGAAGTGGCCATAGAACCGCTTATCCTCGGTCGCGACCACAGCGTCGTGCAGATAGCGCGATACGGAATCCGCGGTCACCATCCCGCCAAACTGGTCGCCGCGCCACGCAAAGACCGCGCCGTCCCGGTCCAGCAGTGTCACCGACCCCTTGGTGCGGGCGTCCACGATCGCCTCGATCGGGGGCATTTGCGACGCAAAATACAGCACGCCTGCGCCGATGAGCAGCGCGACCACGACTCCCAGCTTCCACGTCAGGCGCAGGATCAGGCGCAGCGCCCATGTGAACGGGAACAGGATCCACCCCACCAAACCGCGCTTGCGCGGGGCGGCTTTCTTGCGGCTCGCACGCTTTTTAGGCGCAGGTTTTGCCCGCTGCTCTGCCTGTGCGTTATCGCGCCGCTCTGCAACGAGTGGTTTTCCTGATTTTGGTGGTCGTGCCATCGGCTGCCCGGTCCGTCTTTTTGTGCATTTTGTCGGTTATACCGACGCAGCCCTGTGTTGTCCCGCGCTGTTGCCGATTCTGTTGCCGCTTTTTTATGTGGCTTAATAATTGGGCAGTTCGCGCTTTTTGTGCAAAAATTGTGCAACATTACGCGTTTTCACCCCCGCCCCCTTGCCAGTTTCCTTGTCACTTTGGCGTCCCTGCGCCCTTTTCTTAGGCATCCGCATCGCCGGGGGCTGGGTCTCCGCCATAGGGAACGAGGGAAACAAGACGTGAAACTGATTATTGCAACGATCAAACCGTTCAAGCTCGAGGAGGTCCGCGAGGCGCTGACCTCGATCGGCGTGCGCGGCATGATGGTGTCCGAGATCAAGGGCTTCGGCGCCCAGTCCGGTCACACCGAAATCTATCGCGGGGCTGAATACGCCGTGAACTTCGTGCCGAAGGTCAAACTGGAAATCGTCGTCTCTGACGCGATGGCAGAGCAGGTCGTCACCACGATCGCACAGACCGCCAAGACCGACAAAATCGGCGACGGCAAGATCTTTACCCTCGACGTCGAAGGCGCCCTGCGCGTCCGCACCGGCGAGCTGAACGACGACGCGCTGTAAAAGCCGCTTCCAAAAGGGACATTTCATCCGATGAACAAGACACTTCAAAAAGCACTACTGGTCGGGGCCGCATTTGCCGCCTTGCCCGTGGTGGCCTTTGCGCAGGATACCACTGCCGTAGACGCCGCCGCCGATGTGGTAGAGGCCGCGGCCCCGACCTTTGACGAAATCGGCCCCTACATCATGACCACGCTGCTGTTCTTGATCGGCGGCTTCTTGGTGATGTGGATGGCCGCTGGTTTTGCCATGCTAGAGGCAGGCCTTGTCCGGTCCAAGAACGTCACCACCCAGCTGACCAAGAACGTCGCGCTGTTTGCCATCGCGGGCATCATGTATTGGCTGATCGGCTACGGCATCATGTATCCGGGCGACGACTGGACGATCACGGGCTACCTTGGCAACCTGTGGTCCCCGGCCTCGCTGGAACCTGTCGGCCTTGCTGCTGCTGACGCTGATCTGGGCTATGCCTCGGTCGCATCCGACTTCTTCTTTCAGTTGATGTTCTGCGCCACGACCGCATCCATCGTGTCCGGCACCTTGGCCGAGCGCGTCAAACTGTGGCCCTTCCTGGCCTTCACAGTTGTCCTGACCGGTGTCCTGTACCCGATCGAGGCATCGTGGCAGTGGGGCGGCGGCTGGTTGTCCGAAATGGGCTTCTATGACTTCGCCGGCTCTACCCTTGTGCACGCCGCTGGTGGTTTCGCAGCGCTGGCCGGTGCCATCGTGCTGGGTCCACGTATCGGTCGCTACAAGGACGGCAAGTCCTTCCCTATGCCGGGTTCCAACCTTGCACTCGCCACACTGGGGACGTTCATCCTGTGGTTGGGTTGGTTCGGCTTCAACGGCGGCTCGCAGCTGGCTGCTGGCACCGTGGGCGACATCACTGACGTGGGCCGCATCTTTGCGAACACCAACATGGCAGCCTCTGCCGGTGCGATCGCAGCCTTGGTCCTGACGCAGCTGATGTACGGCAAGGTTGACCTGACCATGGTGCTGAACGGCGCGCTGGCTGGCCTCGTGTCCATCACCGCAGGTCCGCTTGACCCATCCCTGTTCGGCGCACTGCTGATCGGCGCTGTGGGTGGCGGTATCGCAGTCGTGGTCGTGCCGATGCTGGACAAGCTAAAGATCGACGACGTCGTCGGTGCGATCCCGGTCCACTTGGTTGCTGGCTTCTGGGGCACAATGATCGTGCCATGGAACTCTGCTGACACCTCTTATGTCACGCAGTTCGTCGGCTTCGCATCCATCGGTATCTTCATGTTCGTCGTATCGCTGGTTGTCTGGCTGATCCTCAAAGCAGTCGTCGGCATCCGCGTCAGCGAAGAAGCAGAGATCAACGGCCTCGACATGCACGAACTTGGCATGGAAGCCTACCCGGAGTTCTCGAAGGGCTGACCTCCCACAGACCTTTTGAGGTGGCCCGGGCAGAAATGCCCGGGCCATTTTTGTTGGGGATGATAAGGAGGGCTTGGACGATCGGAACCTATCGGGGCGGGTAAGGTCCGGTCTGAGCCCAAACCTACCGCCCTGTTGGACAAATCAAGAAAGTGTCTTTAAATCAGGTCGAAATACGAGGACCGCCAATTTGCCGCGAAGAATATACTGCTTGAGGGCAAGAGTTTTTGCTTTTGCCGCATTCTTGTCGGCGCTTCTTACAGTCGTGTATTTATTTATAGATTTCAGTAGCGGCGATCGCCCCATGCTATATTTGTTCTCGAAGCCTGTTTTGCTTGATGGTTCAAAAACCCTATTTTTCAGATTTGGCGACGAGATATATTATGCGAACCAAGGCAATATTGTCGCTGATTATCGTGTTCTGCCAGGAGCAGATTCAAAGACATTTGAGGTAATTGATGGTATTTGGGCAAAAGACAAAAGCCATGTCTACTTGAGGTACGAACAAACAGATTTTTCACCAAGCAAATTTTCAGTTCTAAGCTGCTATTTTAGTGATGGGCATTCTGTATACTACGATGACTTCCCCAAAGGTACGGTTACGGTTTCCGTTGATGCAGAGAACTTTAGGATAATCGGCGAAGAACAATATTCAGTTCCTAAAAGTGATTGCAAGGCAAAGGACAGTGAAAATGTATACTTTTGGACGAGGATAATAAAATATGCGGATCCCGCAACATTCCAGTTTTTGAATCAAGTATGGGCAATTGATTCCACCGGCGTTTTCATGGATGGATATTTGGTAAAAGAATTATCGCCCGAAGAAATGCACGCCATTGGAAGGCGCCATGTTACTGATGGCATAACAGTCTTCGCACCGTTGTATGAGCCTCCATATTTTACCGATCTTAAAACGACACCAGAAGCTTTCCGACTTCAATTGTAAGGTAGATAAGTGGCAGCTTCCTCCGCATAGCGGCCCAGCAGTACTCCTGGCATCGCGACATGGATCGGCAGTGCTACTTGCTTTCAAGCAACTTCTCAAACCGCACAAAAATACAGCATATCGCCACATAACCAAGCGGCGTTAACCCATTTTGGTGTTATTTTAGGCACCCTGACAACCGAATCCCTTGTCCGCCCGCCCGCCCGGGCGGTTCCTACGCTCAAGGTGCATGGGACAAGGGAGTCTGTCATGAAACTGATTATCGCCGTCATCAAACCATTTAAACTCGACGAAGTGCGCGTCGCGCTGACCGCCATTGGCGTGCGCGGCATGATGGTGTCCGAAGTCAAAGGCTTCGGCACGCAATCCGGTCACACCGAAGTCTACCGCGGTGCGGAATACGTCGTGCAATTCGTGCCCAAGCTACGGCTTGAAATCGTCGTGCCCGATGATCTGGCCGACCAAGTTGTTGCCACCATCGCTGCCACCGCCAAGACCGACAAAATCGGCGACGGCAAAATCTTCACCCTCGATGTTGAAGGCGCCATGCGCGTCCGCACCGGAGAGACGAACGACGACGCGCTGTAGTCAGCGCATTGGGGAAAACCGGGACATGAAACGCAATACACTTATCGGTGCCAGTGCCTTGGCCTTGCTGCCAACGCTCGCACTGGCCCAAGATGTGACCGAAACGGTCGACAAGGGCGACGTCGCTTGGATGATGACCGCGACCTTGCTGGTCCTGTTCATGATCCTGCCGGGCCTGTCGCTGTTCTACGGCGGCCTTGTGCGCACGAAAAACATGCTGTCCGTGCTGATGCAGTGCACGCTGATCACCGCGATGGTCATGGTGATCTGGGTGGTCTGGGGCTACTCCTTTGCCTTCGGCGGCAGCACATCGCCCTATTGGGGCGGCATGAGCAAGATGTTCTTGGCGGGCGTCACGCCTGACAGTCTGGCCGCGACCTTTACCGATGGCGTGATGATACCTGAGTATCTGTTCATCGCATTCCAGATGACATTCGCTGCGATCACCCCCGCGCTGATCGTTGGTGCCTTTGCGGAACGGATCAAGTTTTCCGCCCTGATGGTCTTTGTCCTGCTGTGGGTCACTATCGTTTATTTCCCCATCGCCCACATGGTCTGGGACGCGAATGGCCTGATCTTCAACATGGGTGCCATCGACTTTGCAGGCGGCACGGTTGTGCACATCAACGCCGGTATCGCAGCGCTGTGCGGCTCGATCATGATCGGCAAGCGCGTCGGCTTTGGCCGCGACAACATGGCACCCCATTCCATGACCCTGACCATGGTCGGCGCGGCGATGCTGTGGGTCGGCTGGTTCGGCTTTAACGCCGGATCGAACCTAGAGGCGACATCGGGCGCGACGCTTGCGATGATCAACACCTTCACAGCCACCGCTGGCGGTATCCTTGCCTGGTGCGCGATTGAAGGGCTGACCCGCGGCAAAGCCTCTATGCTGGGGGCCGCATCCGGCATGGTCGCGGGCCTTGTTGCCGTGACGCCTGCTTGCGGCACCATCGGCCCGGTCGGCGCGATTGCGCTGGGCGCGATTGCCTCGGCGGTCTGCTACTTCTTTGTCGACGTGGTGAAACGCAAAGCGGGCTATGATGACAGCCTCGACGTCTTTGGCGTGCACGGCATCGGCGGAATCGTTGGCGCCATCGGCACCGGTATCTTTACTGCCCCCGGCCTTGGCGGCACAGGCGGCGACGATTATTCCCTGCTGGGCCAGACATGGATCCAGACCGAGGCCGTCGTGATCACCATCGTCTGGTGCGGAATCGCGTCCTTGATCCTGTACAAGCTGATCGACATGACCATGGGCCTGCGCGTCACCGAAGAAGAAGAACGCATCGGACTCGATCTGTCGTCCCATGGCGAACAGGCCTACCACGGCTGATTTTTTACCGAAGATTCAAAAACGGGCGGCGTGCCGGGTGGCGCACCGCCCGTTCCCGTTCTAGGCTTTGCCCATCACCCAAACCGGAGACCATCCGATGATCCAGACCCCATACCTTTTGTTCCTTGGCGACGCGCCAGATATGCTGGCCTGCAAGGTGGCCATCGGCATCCGCGACTGGCGCCCTGATCACGCCGTCGGCCAGCTGCGTCTGCCCGAATGCCGCGCCGATCTGGGCCTGACCGACATGACGCTACAGGACGGTCTGGCCGCTGGCGCGAAAACGCTGGTTATTGGCGTCGCGAACCGGGGCGGCGTGATCTCCCCCGCGTGGCGCACCCTGCTGCTAGAGGCGCTGGCCGCTGGCTATGACATCGCGTCTGGCCTGCATAACCTGCTGCGCGACGACGCCGAACTGGTCGCCGCTGCCGTCCACCACGGCCGCATGCTGCACGACGTCCGCGTCCCCACAGTCGCCTATCCCATCGCCAATGGCATCCCGCGCAAAGGCAAGCGCGTGCTGACCGTCGGCACCGATTGCTCTGTCGGTAAGATGTATACGGCGCTGGCGATGGACGCGGAAATGAAGGCCCGCGGCCTCAAATCCTCTTTCCGCGCGACGGGCCAGACCGGCATCTTGATCACCGGTGACGGCGTGCCACTGGACGCTGTCGTCGCCGATTTCATGGCTGGCGCTGTCGAATGGCTGACCCCCGACAACGACGACGACCACTGGGATCATATCGAAGGGCAGGGCAGCCTGTTCCACGTCAGCTATTCTGGCGTGACACTGGCGCTGGTCCACGGCGGCCAACCCGACGCGCTGATCCTCGCGCACGAGCCCACCCGGACCCATATGCGCGGCTTGCCGGACTACCAACTGCCCACGCTGGAAGCCCTGCGCGACACCGCCTTGCCGCTGGCCCGCGTCGCCAACCCGGATTGCAAAGTGGTTGGCGTATCGGTGAATACCCAGCACCTATCTGATGATGAATTCGAAGCCTATCTGGCTGAGGTTGAGGCGCGCATGGGGCTGCCTGCAGTTGATCCGTACCGTCAGGGTGCGGCGCGTTTGGTGGATGCGCTTCTGGCGGTTTAAGTGCAGCTTTGCGGTGCAAAGCAGCAGGCCTCCGGCGGGAGTATTTTTGGGCAAGATGATGGGCTGAAAGAAGGCATGGGATGAAGATTGAGGTGACGCGGGATGTGTTCGCGCTGGCGCAGGTCTTTACGATCTCGCGCGGGTCGCGGACGCAGGCGCAGGTGTTGACTGTGACGGTAAGCGATGGCGATCTGATGGGGCGCGGCGAATGCGTGCCCTATGCGCGCTATGATGAAACGCTCGATAGCGTCACGGCGCAGATTGCGGGGCTGCCCGGGGATGTGACGCGGCAGACGCTGCAAGGGCTGCTGCCCGCTGGGGCGGCGCGCAATGCCGTCGATTGCGCCTTGTGGGATTTCGAGGCAAAGCGCGCGGGGCTGCGCGTTTGGGATCTGGCCGGATTGCCCGCGCCGCAGCCCGTTGTGACGGCCTATACGCTGTCCCTTGATACCCCAGACGCGATGCAGGCGCAGGCCGCCAAGAACGCGCATCGTCCGCTGCTGAAGATCAAGCTCGGCACCCCCGATGACATGGCCCGGCTGGAGGCTGTGCGCCGGGGTGCGCCGGATGCGGTCATCATCGTCGACGCAAATGAAGGGTGGACCGCCGACGTTTACAGCGATCTTGCGCCGCATCTACTGCGCCTTGGCGTCGCTATGGTCGAACAGCCGCTGCCCGCCGGTGCCGACGATATGCTGAGCGAGATTGACCGCCCGCTGCCCGTGTGCGCCGACGAATCCTGTCACGACCGCGCCAGTCTGGCCGGTTTGCGCGGCAAGTACGACATGGTGAACATCAAGCTGGACAAGACCGGCGGCCTGACCGAGGCGCTTGCCTTGCGGACCGCAGCCATCGCGCAGGGGTTTGACGTGATGATTGGCTGCATGGTCGGGTCATCGCTCGCCATGGCCCCGGCGACGTTGCTGACGGCGGGTGCGGCCTTTGTCGATCTGGACGGCCCTTTGCTGCTGGCGCAAGATCGCACCGCACCGCTGCACTTTGACGCCGCAGGCGTGCATCCTCCCCTTGCTGCGCTTTGGGGCTAAGCGCCCTCTGGACAAGCCGCGCCGCAGTCTTGATAGATACTGCCACCCAACACCGAAAGGCCTGCCCATGACCCGCACCGTCTATCTGAACGGAGAGTACCTGCCCGAGGACGAGGCGAAGATCAGCATCTTTGACCGCGGCTTTCTGATGGCCGATGGCGTCTACGAGGTCACGTCAGTGCTGGGCGGCAAGCTGATCGACTTCGAAGGTCACGCCTTGCGCCTGCAACGCTCGCTGGACGAGCTTGAAATGCAGCATCCGTCCAGCCGCGATGACCTGCTAGAAGTGCACCGCGAACTGGTTCGCCTGAACGACATCACCGACGGCATGATCTATCTACAGATCACCCGTGGCAGCGCAGGGGACCGCGATTTCGCCTATCCGTCCAAGGACACTGCGCCCACAATCGTGCTGTTCACGCAGGCCAAACCGGGTATGGCCGACAGCCCCATGGCCAAGACGGGGATGAAGGTCATCAGTATCGCCGACCAGCGCTGGGGCCGCCGCGATATCAAAACCGTGCAGCTGCTTTATCCATCCATGGGCAAGATGATGGCCAAGGCCGCTGGCTGCGATGACGCTTGGATGGTCGAAGACGGCGCCGTCACTGAAGGCACGTCCAACAACGCCTATATCGTCAAGGGCAACACGATCATCACGCGCCAGCTGAGCCATGAGATCCTGCACGGCATCACCCGCGCTGCCGTCCTGCGCTTTGCGCTTGAGGCGCAGATGAAGATCGAAGAGCGCCCCTTTACCATCGAAGAAGCCCAAGGCGCGGATGAGGCGTTCATTACCTCTGCCAGCACCTTTGTGATGCCTGTCGTTGAAATCGACGGCGCGGCCGTTGGCGCAGGCACCCCCGGTCCCGTCGCCGCCCGCCTGCGCGAGATTTATCTGGACGAAAGCCGCAAGGCCGCCCTGTAACGGGGCGGGCAAAGGGGACGGCACCGCTGCGCCGTCCCCTTCTTCTGGTCAAAAATACCTCGGGGTTTGGGGCGGCGCCCCAATCCGTCCTATCCTCTTGCACACCGCCGCCCGCTCATGCACCACTCGCGCAACGCCAAGCACGAAGGGGCAATCATGACCAAAGGCCTGATCGTGCTCGCGCTATCGTATGCGCTGTCACAGTTTTATCGCGCGTTCCTGCCGGTCCTATCCCCGATCCTGAAACAAGACCTCGGGGCAACGCCGCAGGATCTGGCCACCGCCTCTGGCGTCTGGTTTTTGGTCTTCGCCGCCATGCAGATCCCCGTCGGTTCTGCATTGGACCGGTTCGGCCCCCGCTGGACGGCCTCGATCCTGTTTGCGCTTGGCGGGGCAGGGGGCGCGCTTGTTTTCGCGCTGGCGCAGACCCCGGCGCATATCACCTTAGCGATGGCACTGCTGGGCATCGGCTGTTCGCCTGTTTTGATGGCGGCTTATTACATCTTCGCGCGCCAATACCCTGCGCGCCTGTTTGCGACGCTAGCGACGGCGATGATCGGCCTTGGCTCTTTGGGAAATATCGCCGGGGCATCGCCGCTGGCATGGTGCGTCGAAAGCTTTGGTTGGCGCCCAACACTCTTGGCGCTGGCCGCGATCAGCCTTGCCACCGCGCTGGGCATCGCCGCCCTGGCGCGCGACCCTGAACGGACGCCGGGCCCGTCCCGCGGCTCGGTCATTGATCTGCTGAAAATGCCAGCCCTTTGGCCCATCTTTGCATTCATGTTCGTTTGTTACGCCCCCTCTGCCGGGCTGCGCGGCCTTTGGGCAGGCCCCTACGCGGCAGAGGTGTTCGGCGCAGACACCCAGATCATCGGCCGGGTGACACTTGTGATGGGCCTTGCGATGATCGCGGGCAGCTTTGCTTACGGCCCGATGGACCGTCTGCTGGGCACACGCAAATGGGTCGTGGTGGCGGGCAATGCGCTGGCGCTGGCGGCGCTGATTGCGCTGGCGCTGGACCCGGCGGCAAGCCTTGTGCGCAGCACCGTGCTGCTGGCGGTGCTCGGTTTCGGCGGCGCGGCTTACGGCATGATCATCGCACATGCGCGGGCCTTCTTTCCGCCGCACCTGACGGGGCGGGGCGTGACGCTGATGAACCTGTTCGGGATTGGGGGTGTGGGCGTCATGCAGAACGCCACCGGCCCGATCTACCGTATGGGCACCACGCCGGAACAATCCTTTACGCTGATCTTTGCCGCCTTCGCTGTGCTGCTGGCCGCCGGGTTGCTGATCTACCTCACTGCGACCGACCGCACCGACTGACCCCTTTCCCTTTGCCCCGATGGGGCGTAAGACCCGCCGGGTCGCAACCAAGGAGCCTGACAGATGGGTTACAAGATCGTCGTCGTTGGCGCCACGGGTAACGTGGGTCACGAAATGCTGAACATCCTGGCGGAACGCGAATTCCCCGTGGATGAAATTGCCGCACTCGCCAGCCGTCGTTCGCTGGGGACCGAGGTAAGCTTTGGCGACCGAACTTTGAAAACCACCGATCTGGATACCTTCGATTTCACCGGCTGGGATATGGCCCTGTTCGCCGTCGGATCGGACGCGACCAAGAAATACGCCCCCAAGGCGGCGGCCGCTGGCTGTGTCGTCATCGATAACTCGTCGCTGTATCGCTATGACGCCGATGTGCCGCTGATCGTGCCGGAAGTGAACCCGCAGGATGTGCACGGCTACGCCAAGAAAATGATCATCGCGAACCCCAACTGCTCGACCGCGCAGATGGTCGTCGCCCTAAAGCCTTTGCATGACCGCGCCACGATCAAGCGCGTTGTCGTCAGCACCTACCAGTCCGTGTCCGGCGCTGGCAAAGAAGGCATGGACGAGCTTTGGGACCAGACCAAGTCGATTTATAACCCCACCGATTCCAAGCCCGCCACGAAGTTCACCAAGCAGATCGCCTTTAATGTGATCCCGCATATCGACGTGTTCCTCGACTCTGGCGAGACGAAGGAAGAGTGGAAGATGGTCGCCGAGACCAAGAAGATCCTTGATCCCAAGATCAAGGTCACGGCCACCTGCGTGCGCGTGCCGGTCTTTGTCGGCCACTCCGAATCGATCAACATCGAATTTGAAAACCCGCTGGACGCAGACGAGGCGCGTGACATCTTGCGCGAAAGCCCCGGCATCATGGTAATCGACAAGCGTGAAGATGGTGGCTACGTCACGCCCGTCGAATGCGTTGGCGATTATGCGACGTTCATCAGCCGCATCCGCGATGACAGCACGGTCGAAAACGGCATCAACTTGTGGTGCGTGTCGGACAACCTGCGCAAGGGCGCTGCCCTGAACGCAGTGCAGATCGCAGAGCTTTTGGGTCGTGAAGTGCTGAAAAAAGGCTAATCTACTTCGCCAGATCAATCCTTAAAGGTGGGCCAGTGGCCCACCTTTTTTTTATGCCAATCCTACTGTTTTGCGTGCGGCACCCTAAGCCACCGCTGGATCAGAGCTGATGCGTGTTTTCCCCGCGCCAGCACCTGCAGTCTTGAACTGCCGTGTCATTTTGGTCAGCGATTCCGCCTGCGTTGACAGCAGATGCGATGATGCGGTCACTTCTTCAAACGATGCGGCCTGCTTTTGCGACCGATCGTCAATCCGCTGGATCGAAGAGGCGATGGATTGGATGCCCGCGGATTGTTCGGCAATCGCGGTCGATACCTCGTCAAAGTTTTCCGAAATGGCGATAACACTTTGCGCGATGGCCTGCAGGGATGTGCGGGCCTCGGCAACGGTGCGCACGCCGTCGCTGACATCACGGTCGCTTTGGGTGATGACCTTCGTGATCTGGCGCGCTGAATCGCCGGCATCCTGCGCCAGTTTGCGCACTTCTGCCGCGACCACGGCAAAGCCGCGTCCTGAATCCCCGGCGCGCGCGGCTTCGACCCCGGCGTTCAGGGCCAGCAGATTGATCTGAAAAGAGATGTCGTTGATGATATCCACAGCGCGGCCAATTTCCTTGGACCCCTGCGCGATACGGTCCATCGAAATGGTGGCCTCTGTCGCCACGGCTTCGCTGGTGGCTGCTGTACTGCGCGCTTTCGCTGGCCTGCGTAATGGCTTCATGGATCAATCTCACGCGGCTCGACAGATCCGTCAGGGCGGCGCTGGTTTCCTCTAGCGCTGCGGCGTTCTGTTCCGCCTGGCGCGACAACACGCCAGAGGTTTGGCGCAATTCGCCAGAGGATGCGGTCAGTGTCGTGCTGCTATCAGTGATGTCTTCAACCAGATTGCGTAGCGAATCCACCATGCCGTTCATGCTGTCCTGCAGGCTGGCAAAATCACCATGAAAGGCCCCATCCATGTAGTGGGTCAGATCCCCCTCGGCGATGCTTTTCATCACTGATCCGGTGCTGCTTAGGTTGTTGTCGATCGATTCCATCAACGCGTTGATATTACGCGCGAGGTTGATCAGGATCGTATCCTCGAAATCCGCCTCGACCCGGGTCGAAAACTCGCCTTCCAACGCAGCCTCTACGACCTTGCCAAAGGATTCGCCAAGCTGGCGCATCATGGCTTCGCGCTGCGCAACCGCGGCGCGGTCGGTGGCTTCGCGCTTCTGCGCCAGTTCAATTTCGCGTGCGCTCGCGGCCTCTCGCTCTGCTGACATGACCTGCATGGCACGGCTATTCTCTTCCTGCTCTGCACTTAGGGTGCTAATTTGCAGGGCGTTTTGCCGAAACACCTCTATCGCGCGGGCCAGCTGGCCAATTTCGCAGCCGCGGTCGGTGCTTGGGACTGGGATATGGTGATTGCCCCCGGCGATCTGATTAACTGCCGTCGTCAGGTCCCCCATGGGGCGGGTGATGCTGCGCGATATGACAATGCCAATGCCAATCGCAATTGCCAGAATGATAAGCCCTAGAATTTGCTGCAAAATCGCGGCCCTGTTGAGGCCAGCAACTAAATCCCGTGTGCTGATCTGTACGACGGCAACGTAATGTGCGCCCAAAAAGCTAACGGGCTCTGCGTATCCTATGATCTGGCGGCCGTTTCGGTCCACACTGCTATAGCCACCTGCTGTGCCCTCTAAAATCGATAGAATGTCAGGCGATTCCACTTTTGTGGTCAGGATATCATTGATGTCTGACCGAATAGAATCCGTGCGCAAAAAGCCGTCGCTGCCGACAAGGAATCCGTCAGCTGATTCTGGCAGGCTTGCAAGGTCGCGCATCGCCGCATTGATCGCCCCAACCGGCATTTGGTAGGCAAGCACACCAAGCCTTTCGCCATTATCCAATATAATAGGCCGTGCAATAAAGGCCGCTGGCGATTGGGCGCTTGGTGGATAAGGCGCAAAATCGACAAAGACCGAAGCGGCTTCTTGGTCAAGTTCGCTGGCTTGCCGGAAAGCATCCCCCAATCCAGTGTCGGCCCATTCGCCCGTTAACAGATTGGTGGCAAAGTCATTTTCCTTGAATACCGAATAGACGATATCGCCGTCATTATTGATCAGAAAGATATCATAGTACCCCATCTGCTGTTGCAGCAGGCGTAGCCCCGGATGGTGCGTGCGATGCAGAAACCCATAGCTCGACCCCGTCGTCGCGGCGATAAGGTTATCCTTTTGACCCAACGGTTCTGGATTTTCGGTGATATAGACCCGCTGCAGGGTGTCTGTGGGGTTTTCTGTCGTTTTATAGGCGTCAGATAGGGCGGTTAAAATGCGTGCCGTCGACGGCGTCGTCGCGCGCGCTTTGATTTCGTTATCAATGGTATCTAAAAGCGTTTTGACCTGTTTAGCTTGACCGTGCGCCACGCCTTTCAGGTTCTGCGCGGCCTGTTCCGTGATCAAAGCGCGGGACATGACATAAGACGCGACGGACAAAGTGGCGACCGCCAGTGTCAGCAGCAAGCCAATGGCAAGCGGCAGCCTGCGGCCGATTGCCATGTTTCGAAACCAAGTCCGCATGTTCAGTCCTACCTTTTCGACGGGCGGACTGTGCGTTCATACGTCAGCCTCGCTTGCCCGAGGCCAAAGATTTGGCCCGCAATGCAAGCAAGGCTAATGCGCAGGTGTTACTGGATCATTTACGCTGCCAAAATGTCGGCCTCTAGACGGCGACAAAGGCCTTTGCGCCCGGATCGTAGCATTCCAGCGACCCTTCGCCGATGTGGTTCCAAAGCCCGTGCAGCGACAGCATGCCATCCTCGACCGCAGATTTCACGAAAGGAAAGGTCATCAGGTTTTCCAGCGACACCAAGACGGCCTCTTTTTCCAGCGCCCGCAGCCGGTCTTTCGGCTCTCCGGGTGCGAGGCGTTCATAGCCGGGGCGCAGAATGTCCATCCAACGCCCGACAAAGCTTGTCTTCTCGTCCAGCTCTGGCGCGTGACCTTCGCACATATCAAAACAGCCCTGCACACCGCCGCAAGACGAATGCCCCAGCACCACGATATGCGCGACCTTCAGCGCCGTGACGGCATATTCCACCGTGGCAGAGGTGCCGTGCTGTTTGCCATCCGCCGCATAGGCCGGCACCAGATTGGCGATATTGCGGTGAATAAAGAATTCGCCCTGATCCGCGCCAAAAATAGACGTCACATGCACCCGGCTGTCGCAGCACGAGATCACCATCGCGCGGGGGTGTTGGCCGTCTTCGGCCAGACGTTTGTACCAGCTTTTGTTCTCGGCGTAGGTCGTTGCTTTCCAGCCCTGATAGCGTTTGACTAGATATTCGGGCAGGGGTTTTGCGAATTCCACGGGGCGCGCTCCTTGCGATTTTGTCCCAATGTTATGCTGAATTTGAAAGGATTTCGAGCGATTTTCTGGGTTTGCGTCAACCAAATGGTGACCACCGGTTGTCTAGAACAGGATCACAAGAACGCACCCATCGCAAAGGTTTACCCCATGAATACCGTCACCGTCCTTGAATGTAACCGAAGCCCCTTGATGGACCCGGCACCGCTGTCTGAAATTTACCGCGACCTTGGCGACAAAGTGGCAGAGGAAACGATTTGCCGCGCCCTCGAAGACCTCGCCATTCGGCTGAACCGCTTGCAAGATATCCGCGCGATTGCCGAATTTGACGAACTGACGCGGCAGGCGAACCGCATGGCCGCCGTCGCGCAGGGCATCGGTTTGACCGAAGTGTCCACCGCCGCCCGCCATGTGGCTGTCTGCGCCCAGCAGAAAAACGGCGTCGCGCTCGAAGCCACGCTGTGCCGGCTGGAACGCGGCTTTGATCTGGCGATTTCCCAAGTCTGGGACTTCCGCGACTTCTGATCCGGGCTTGCTGCCGCGGGCCAAGACGTTAGGCTGAGGGGGACTAGAATGGACCCCCAACATGACCAACTCTTCCCTTCCGATGTTTGCCGCTGCAGGCACGACCGCCACGCCGCTGCATGTGATTGACGCCGATCACTTGGACACGATCCCCGCCGCGGCGCGCACCTGGGCTGACACCTGCGGCTTTAAGGCTGCTGCGGGCGCGACCCTGTGCATCCCCGGCCCGGATGGCACGATTGCTATGGCGCTGGTGGGGCAGGGTACAGCCACGAGCCGCAAACGCACCCGCTTTGCCGTCGCCGCGGCCGCACGCAAACTGCCTGCTGGGACCTATGCCATCGCGTCCGGCCTGACCGGCAGCGACCTGACCGAGGCCGCGCTGGGCTGGCTGCTGGAATCCTACGACTTCGCCCGCTACCGCAGCGCCAAACCTGCCGCAGCCCAGCTTGTCGCGCCGGATGGTGTCGATGCAGATCGCCTGCAAATCATCGCCGCTGGTGAAGTGCTGACTCGCGATCTTATCAACACCCCCACAAACGACATGGGTCCCGCCGACCTGGAAACCGCCGCCCGCAGCCTCGCCGATCAACACGGCGCGGAAATCAGCGTGACCACGGGTGACGACCTGCTGACCCACAACTTCCCCCTGATCCACGCCGTCGGCCGCGCCAGCGCCACGCCGCCGCGTCTGATCGACATGGCTTGGGGCACCACCGGCCCCCGCCTGACCCTTGTCGGCAAGGGTGTCTGCTTTGACACCGGCGGCCTGAACATCAAACCCGGCTCCTCTATGGGGCTGATGAAAAAGGATATGGGGGGCTCTGCTACCGTCTTGGGCCTTGCCCATATGATCATGGCGCTGAACGTGCCGATCCGCCTGCGCGTCCTGATCCCGGCGGTGGAAAACTCCATTTCCGCCAATGCTTTCCGCCCGCAAGACATCCTGCCCTCGCGCAAGGGCCTGACGGTCGAGATTAACAATACCGACGCCGAAGGCCGCCTTGTCCTGGCCGACGCGCTGGCCTTGGCTAGCGAAGAGGACGCGGACCTCGTCATCTCTATGGCGACGTTGACCGGGGCGGCCCGTGTCGCCGTTGGCCCCGATATCTCGCCCTTCTTTACCGACACCGACGATCACGCCGCCGCCCTGACCGCCGCCGCATCCCGCATCAAGGATCCGGTCTGGCGCCTGCCATTTCACGACCCCTACGAGGATCTGATCGAGCCCGGCGTCGCGGATCTGGACAACGCGCCAGCGGGCGGCATGGCGGGGGCGACGACCGCTGCCCTGTTCCTGCGCCGTTTTGTGGATCGCCCCTATATCCACTTTGACATCTATGGCTGGAACGCCGCCGCCAAGCCCGCCCGCCCTAAAGGCGGCGTCGGCATGGGCGCGCGCGCGATCCTTGACGCCCTGCCGGACTTGCTGGGCCTATGACCGCCCCCGCAAACCCTGACCGGCGCCTTTGGCCTGCCAATGCCCGCGTTGCCCTGCGTAGCCTTGGCGCGCAGCCGGGCTTGGCTGCGGTGGACGGCACCCTCGCCACCCTGTCGCGCCCAGTCACCGACCTGATGACCGCGCCGGACGGCCGCCGCGATCGGCAACTGTTGCTGGGTCATCAGGTCACGGTGATAGAGGATCGCGCTGGTTGGTCGTTTATCCAGGCCAGCGATGGCTATGTCGGCTACGTCCCCTCGGACCGGCTGACAACGGGTGCGGCACCAACCCACCGCGTCGGCACCTTGGCCACCCACGCCTATGCGGCAGAGGACCTCAAATCCCCCGATGTCATGCAACTGCCCTTTGGCACGCGCTTGCAAGTGCTGGACGAGCGGCGGCACTTTTTCGAGACGCCGCAAGGCTTTGTCCCGAAAAAGCACCTGCGCCCGCTGGACCGCCCCTTCACCAGCCCCGCGGCGATCGCGCAGTTGCATTTTGGCGTGCCCTACCTGTGGGGCGGCAATTCCACGCGCGGGCTCGACTGTTCTGGCCTGATCACAGCAGCCCTGACAGCCTGCGATATCCCGTGCCCCGGCGATGCTGACCTGCAAGAAAACGCGCTTGGCGAACGGCTCGCGCCAGATGCCCCCTTGCAGCGTGGCGACATCATTTTCTGGCGCGGTCACGTCGGCATGATGGTGGACGAAGACACTCTGATTCACGCCAACGGCAACGCCATGGCGGTCACCTACGAACCCCTTGCCAACGCGATTCTGCGCATCCGCACGGTCGAGGCGTCAGAGGTCACATCCCGCCGCCGCATCCCCGGACTGTCCGTTTAGGATTTGCGCACAAAGGTTAAGTATCTGTTTAAGTTTACATAATATGTATCGCATGCGAAACATTTAGTTTTTGAAATGTATTTTGCGGACGCGGGTCCGGTCGGTGGTTCAGTCGACCGACCGGATCAACTTCCGCTCTAACACACGCAGCACCGCGGTCAGATCATTGCCCCGCTTCAGCGTCTGCCCGTCCATGCCCACGACCGCATATTGCCCTTGCTTCAGCCGTAGCTTGGGTCGCTTTTCGATGCGGTAAATCGGGTTTTCTGCCGTGCGGCGAAACACACTGACCACCGCCATATCGCGCAGCGCAGAAATCCCGTAATCGCGCCATTCGCCAGCGGCGACCATGCGGCCATAAAGGCTTAGGATCGGGGCCAGCTCTGTGCGGTGAAACGACACCCGGTCATCGGGGCCGGCGGGGAATTGCAGGGGGTCTAGAATGCTCATCCTAAAGATTTGCGCACTGCCGGGCGTAAATCAAGGCGCGGCCTTGGTTTCGCCGCGAAAGAGCCCCGCAATCGGCATGAGTAGCCCATCTTTGCGCCACGACCCACCGCTAATCAGGTTTTATTGCAAGACCCCGGCGGTGCGTGTCATATTGCCCCCACCCAGTACGCGCTGCCGGGACTTGCAATAATTCCCCAGATTGAAATCAGCCGCAGGTGATATCTGTGATGGTCCCATTGGGCCCGATGATGAAATTCACCCGGTCCTGCTGGAAATCCTGCGCGGCAATGCTGCCGGGCCGCAGGACCTGTACCGGCCCAAGGATTAACGTGCGCTCTAACGCTGTCGCATCCTGTCCCCGCAGGCTGCCGTGCCGCTGCGCACCGCAAGTGTCCGCCACGACCGGGCTAGCCGGCAAGGCCGCCTCGCTCGCAACTGCGCCGGGCATCGCCGTGCGCAGGGCAGGGGTGCCGCCGCAAGCCGCCAGCAGCGTGAGCGGCAGGGCAAAGATTAACCGCATGTGACAGCTACAACGCGGCCCGCTTTGTCGATCTCGATGTTTAGGCGTTCTGGATTGAATTCCATCGTCACCATTTCACCGGGATTGATCAGCCGGGTTTCACGGCTCGGCGGATAACGCAGGTCGCCCATCGGGCCGCCCACTTTATCAGTATATTGCGCCGCATTGCAGGCATCGCCGCCAATCGGGCGTGCGCCGGACGCTGCGTCGACCGTACCCGTCGGAGCGGGCTGACATGCTGCAAGGAGCGGCAAAACGAAGAGGAAAGATGATGTTTTCATACCGTCAATACTGCCGCGAGGTCCGGGGGCTTAGCAAGGGGCGGGCTTGAACTTTCGCGCAAATTCGCAGACTTTGGCGCAAACGTTTCCCCAGTAAAGGCAATCCTCATGCGTACCCGTGCAGCCGTGGCCCTGAAGGCCGGACAACCGCTTGAAGTGATGGAGGTCAACCTAGAAGGCCCCAAGGCCGGCGAGGTTTTGGTCGAGATCAAAGCAACCGGCCTATGCCATACCGATGAATTTACCCGCTCTGGCGATGACCCCGAAGGTGCCTTTCCCGCGATCCTTGGCCACGAAGGCGCCGGTGTCGTGCTAGAGGTGGGCGAGGGCGTCACATCGCTCAAGCCCGGCGATCACGTGATCCCGCTTTACACACCCGAATGCCGCGAGTGTGACTATTGCCTGAACCCCAAAACGAACCTGTGCCAAAAGATCCGCACGACCCAAGGCGCGGGCGTTATGCCTGACGGCACATCGCGGTTTTCCATGCTCGATGGCACGCCGATCCTGCACTATATGGGCTGTTCGACCTTTGCGAACCACACGGTCCTGCCGGAAATCGCGCTGGCCAAAGTCCGCGACGACGCGCCCTTTGATAAGATTTGCTACATCGGCTGCGGCGTCACAACCGGCATCGGTGCGGTGATCAACACGGCCAAAGTGGAATACGGCAGCCGGGCGATTGTCTTTGGCCTAGGCGGTATTGGTCTGAACGTGATCCAAGGTCTGCGGATGGCGGGTGCCGCGCAGATCGTGGGTGTGGATATCAACCCTAGCAAGGTCGAGATGGGCAAGCGTTTCGGCATGACCGATTTCGTGAACCCCAAAGAGGTGAAGGGCGATCTGGTCGGGCATCTGGTCGAACTGACAGGCGGCGGTGCTGATTATACGTTCGACGCGACCGGTAATGTGAACGTCATGCGCACCGCGCTTGAGTCCGCCCACAAAGGCTGGGGCGAAAGCATCATCATCGGCGTGGCCCCTGCGGGCGCAGAGATTACCACCCGGCCATTCCAACTGGTCACCGGACGCAGCTGGCGCGGCACGGCCTTTGGCGGTGCGCGCGGGCGGACGGATGTGCCGAAGATTGTCGATTGGTACATGCAGGGCAAGATCGAGATCGACCCGATGATCACCCACACCATGCCGCTGGAAGACATCAACAAAGGCTTTGATCTGATGCACAAAGGCGAGAGCATCCGCGGTGTTGTGATTTACTGATCTAGTTTAATATTGCGTGAAAGGCCCGGTCGGTTCGGCCGGGCTTTTTGCGTTGTTTTCGGTATGAAGCTGGGTGCGGCAGGCGGGTACGGAAGCGGTATTGGTGCGGCGAGCGACGAAGGTTGGCGGGACGTGCGAAATTGTCCGTGCTGTTGATACGCAGCAAGGAGTTACTGTGTAACGTCATTCAAAAAAACTTCAAAACTTTAAGGGTTTTGAATGGGATTTGTGACAGCAACTATGAAGTGGAAAACTGAAATCTTCTAAAAAAGAGCGTTTTTGAGTTGGCCTAGTTTTTATCTTATTCATTCATTTCCAGCTTTGCTGGAGCAAATTTCTCTACGCTCCTTTTCATTGCAAAGCTCTACAAAGGCTTTGCCAATGTCCCCAGGATGGCAAGCACCAGATGTCGCCTTATCCGCAACTGCAACTGCACTACCTAAGGATAACTGCTGCCAGTTTTGCTGACTTACGATTGCCGCCATGCCTTTATAAAAATCCTCCTTGAAGTATATTTTTTCCTTCATTTGTCCATTCATCAATTTTCGCCTCTATTGTAATTATACTGATTACATCACTGCCGTCGCGCGTGAGTACCACTATGGTTTTCAATAAGCCTTGCGGGCACCAAAAAACACCTTTTGTTGATCAGTTCGAAAAAAATGGTCATAAGCGCACCTACCAAGGGTGCTCAGTGCCTGCTTATCGAAGGCATATGGCGCAACGGTTGTGACGGCCCCCTTTGCGCAATTCTCTTGTGACACACCCACGCGCGATCCTGTGATGGAACAGCGGGCGGTCCGCGCCGTTGTGTCGGTGGAAAGACATAACCAAGGATAAATATCATGCCTAAGACACTGACACCCGGCGCCGCTTTTCCGAAACAGACCGTGCAGACGGTGGACGGCAGCCAAGTTGTGCTGGGAACGCCCGATGCCGCGAAGGGCGATTGGCAGTTGGTCATTGTTTACCGCGGCAAGCATTGCCCGATTTGCAAAAACTATCTGACAGAGCTGAACGGCATGTTGTCCGATTTCAACGCGATCGACGTGGACGTCGTCGCTGTCTCGGCTGACCCGCTGGAAAAGGCCAAGGCCGAGGTGGATGACATCGGTTACAATGGCGTTGTTGGCGTCGACCTGAGCATTGCGCAGATGCATGACTTGGGGCTTTTCGTGTCCGATCCGCGCAGCCCGGAAGAGACGGATCGTCCGTTTGCAGAACCCGCCGCTTTTGTTGTGCGCGGTGATGGCGCGTTGCAGATTGTCGACATTTCAAACGCGCCGTTTGCGCGGCCTGCGTTGAAGGGGTTGCTGGACGGTCTGACGTTTATCCGCAAGAACGATTACCCCGTGCGCGGCACCCACGGCGTCTAAGCAGCGGGCTGGCGGCACCGGGCGCTGTGCGCTAGGTCAGGGGAAAGATTAAAGGATCCTTTCCATGCCTGAACAACGCCCGCTGCTGGCCGTACTGATTGACGCGGATAACACCTCTCCGAAATTTGCGGCTGCGATCTTTGAAGAGGTCGCGAGTTTCGGTGAGGCGAGCGTGCGGCGCATTTATGGCGACTTTGCCAGCCCGCAGCTGGGCGGTTGGAACAAGATTTTGCTAGAGCATGGTCTGAACCCGCAGCAGTCGCCGGCCTATACGATGGGCAAGAATTCGAGCGATATCGCGCTGGTGATCGACGCGATGGACCTGCTGCACACCGGGCGGTTTCAGGGCTTTGTGCTTGTCAGTTCCGATAGCGATTTTACCTCCCTAGCTAGCCGGATCAGGGAGCAGGGTTTGGACGTTTACGGCATCGGACAAAAGAAGACGCCTGATGCGTTTCGCCGGGCGTGTAAGCGGTTTATTTTCGTTGAAAACCTAGGCTCTGACGCGGTGGAGGCATCCGCGCCAAGCGACGCGAGCGCGCCCGCGCCGCGGAGCAATGGCGACGGCGGGAATGCCAAAGAGCAGCCAAGCAAGGTTGTGCCGCTGGTTATTCAGGCGATGAACAGCATTGATCCGGACGGGGATTGGTATTCGCTGGGCCAGTTGGGGCAATACATGGTCAGCGCCCACCCCGAGTTCGATCCGCGCACCTATGGCAGCGCCAAGCTGAGCGATTTGCTGCGTAAATCGGGCCGGTTCGAGGTCGCGCAGCGGCAGGGCGGCAATCATTTGGATGTGCGCCGTCTGGACTAGGACTGAGGGCTTGGCAGCGGCTCGAATTGGCCCTATTTTGGAATCATTCTAAACTAGAGGGCCGCCCCCATGATTCCAGGTTTTGCCAACCGCCGCCGGTTTTCCGAGTTGAGCGAGCAAGAGGTCTTGGCGCTTGCGATTTCGTCTGAAGAGGACGATGGCCGCATTTATCGCAGCTATGCCGAGATGTTGCGCGCGGATTACCCCGCCTCTGCCGCCGTGTTTGACGGTATGGCAGAGGAAGAGGACGGGCACCGGCGGCGGCTGATCGCGCTGCATCAGGAACGCTTTGGCAATGTGATCCCGTTGATCCGGCGCGAACATGTGTCTGGCTTCTACGCGCGCAAGCCGGTGTGGCTGACGCAGAACTTGGGACTGGAACGGATCCGCGAAGAAGCGGGCCAGATGGAACGGGACGCGGCGCGGTTCTATCACACGGCGGCGCAGGCCACATCGGACGCGGGCACGCGGCGGCTGCTGGGCGATCTGGCGCAAGCCGAAAGCGGTCACGTCGAGAAGGCCGATCAGCTGATCGAGCATAATCTGGGCCCGGACGCGAAGTCCGAAGAAGAGGCTGCGGCGCACCGCCAGTTCGTGCTGACATGGGTGCAGCCGGGGCTTGCGGGACTAATGGACGGCTCGGTCAGTACGTTGGCCCCGATCTTTGCCACTGCGTTCGCCACGCAGGATACGCATACAACGTTTCTAGTGGGTCTGGCGGCGAGTATCGGTGCGGGTATCTCTATGGGATTCACCGAGGCTGCGTCGGATGATGGCGCGATTTCGGGCCGAGGCTCGCCCATCAAGCGCGGGATCGCGGCGGGCGTCATGACCACGTTGGGCGGTCTGGGGCACGCGCTGCCCTATCTGATCACCGACTTTTGGACGGCGACGGTGATCGCGATGATCGTGGTGTTTGTGGAGCTTTGGGCAATTGCCTGGATCCAGAACAGGTACATGCAGACACCGTTTTTGCGGGCGGCGTTTCAGGTGGTTGTCGGCGGGGCGCTGGTCTTTGGCGCGGGCGCCTTGATCGGGGCGGGGTAGGCGATTTTTCCAAGAAAAATCGTGTTGGGGCGCTGCCCCAAGCCCCGAGGTATTTTTGACCAGAAGAAGGGGTGGGCACGCTCAGACTGGACGGACCATCGTGATGGTGCGGCGGAAGTGGAAGATGTGGCGCAGGGGGCCGATCTGCGTGGTTTTGGTTTCGATGAAGCCGAGGCGGGCGTAGAGCGCCCTTGCGCGGGGGTTGGTGTCGACGACGTCAAGGCGCAGGGCGGGATAGTTGCGGCTGCGCGCCTCGATTGTCAGGGCGTCCAAGAGCGCGGTGCCGACGCCCTGACTGCGGGCGGGGGCCGCGACGGCGAGGCCGTCGGTGAGGAAATTCAAGTTTTCTGTGTCGCGCGAGAGCAGCGAAAGCAGGGCGCTGCGCCACAGCGCGCCGGGCCACCCGTAGTGCCTCGCCAGATCGCGGAGCGTGCCCCCGACGAAGGCACCCCGGTGGGTTTTGAAGCCGGCGATGCCGATGAGGTGTCCTGCCTCATTCGTGGCGCTGATGACGTGGCTGGGGTCGATGACGCCCGCAATAAAGTGCAGGGCGCGGGGTTCGGGGCCGAGGACGCGGCCGAGTTTGGGGCCGAAGGCGTCCCAATAGAGTGCGGCGGCTTGTTCGGTTTGGCCTGCAGGAATGCCAGGCGCGATGATCACAGATCGAAGCTTGCGAAGGGAATATAGGTCACTGGCGCACCTGGGGTGATTTGCGCGGCTGCGTCGGGCAACACCACAAGGCCGGTGGCCCATGACAGGCCAGAGACGCGGCCGGAGCCTTCGGAGGGGAAAACCTCTGCCGCGCCGTCTGTGATGCGGGCGCGGAGGTATTCGCGGCGGCCTGCCTTTTTCGATTTGCTGAAAGCGGCGGGCAGGGAGAAGCCTTGCGGGGTTGGCCACTGTGCGCCCGCGAGGTGGGCAAGGGCCGGGTGGGCGACGACGAGGGCGCAGACCTGGGCCGCGACTGGGTTGCCCGGCAGGCCGAAGACGGGCGTGTTTTGCCACAGGCCAAGGGCGAGGGGGCGGCCCGGTTTCATCGCGATGCGCCACAGGGCGAGGGTGCCGGTGCCTTGCAGTAGGGCGGACATGTGATCCTCGTCCCCAGCCGATGCGCCGCCAGAGGTGAGGATTGCGTCGCAGAGATCGGCGGCATCGTCGAGGATGGTGCGCAGTTTAGGGCGATTATCCGGCGCGATACCGAGGTCGATCGCCGCGTGGCCCCAGCGATCAATATCGGCGAGCAGCATGGCGCGGTTGGCGTCGAAGATCTGGCCGTCCGTGGCGGGCGCGCCGGGGGCGCGCAGTTCATCCCCGGTGGACAGGACGCCGACGCGCAGGCGTTTATGGACCGTGACCTGCCCGGTGCCGCAGGCGGCGAGGGTCGCGAGGTCGGCGGGGGTGAGGCGGCGCTGGGCGGGCAGAACGTCGCTGCCTGCTGTCATGTCCTCGCCTGCTTTGCGGGCGTTGGCGCGCTGTTTGAGCGGGCCGTGCAGGGCGATGTGGGTGTCGTTGGCGGCGGTGTCCTCTTGCAGGACAACGGTGTCGGTGCCGTCCGGGATATTCGCGCCGGTCAGGATACGCAGGGCGTGGCCGTCAGGGACGGTGCCGATGAATGGATCGCCTGCGGCGGCGCGGCCGGGGTGCAGGGGCAGGGTGCGCGGGCCATCCGGAAGCGGCCCCGCAAAGGCGTAGCCATCGACGGCGGCATTGGCGTGTGGTGGATGGCTGCGGGTGGCGATGACGGGGGCGGCAAGGATGCGGCCAGCGGCCGCGGCGAGGGGGATGGTTTCGGTTGCTGTGATGGGGGACAGCTGGGCGCGCAGGTGGGCGAGGGCATCGTCAACGTGCGTCCAATGCGCGCCCTGCGGCATGGCGAAGCAGTCGTTGCGCAGGGGCGGCGGGGTCAGGTCGGGCATGGCAGCGCCTTTCAACAAGTCTTGGTGGCCGAGGCCGAGCACCCAGCCTTCGGCCGTTGGCACGACGTCGAGGACGGTTTGCCACTGGTCCGGTGTGAGGGCGGAAAACGCGCGGGCGTAAAGCGCGACCTGCGCTGCGTCGCGGATGGCGTGGCCCGTGAGGTAGGAGACGGGGAGCAGGGAGAAGTAGGATTCGGCAAGCACGATATCGGCGGCGGGGGCCTCGAACGGCCAGACTGAGAGGGCCGCGCCGAAATGGTGGCGCAGGCGCGACAGCATGGGCAGGCCCATGATGACCTGGCCGCCGACGGCCCCCGCGCCAGAGAGCTGCCAGGGCGAGAAGGCACCAGGGGCGGCAAGGTCAGTGGCGCGGTGTTCCGGCAGGCCGTGGCCCGTGCGATCACGGCCCTTGCGCGGCAGGTGCGGGACGTCGTGATTGGGTCTTCCATTGCCCCAAAAGGGGCCTGTGCCGGGAAATTGTGTGTTGATTTGACCTGCGAGGTCAAAGCGGTTGTTGAGTCCCGGGGTGTCAGTGACGCGGGCGGCGAACCAGTCCCACAGGGCGAGGGGGTCGTCCGATCCGGTCAGTTTTTCGGCAAAGCCAGCGGGGTAGGCGAAGCATAGATCGAAGGCGGCAAGGGTGCGTCGGCCTGCGGTTTGCTCTGCTGTCAGGGTGTCTTGCAGATAGGTTTCCGCGATCTGGCGGTTGCGGTGGTAAAGGGGCGGCTCTGCCTGTCCAGCGCGGGCGATGCAGGTCCAGATCGCGTCTTTTTTTGGCGTGGCACCGCGATCATTGCCGCCGGACCAGTCGACCATGATGACGGTATCAAAGCTCATTTCTGCAGCGGCAGGCCGAGGTGGCCGAGGATGAAGTCGGCGATGGCTGCGGTGTCATCAAGGTCGAATTGCGGGCGGTCGGTTGTCAGGGGCGTATCGGTGGCGATGGCCTTGATCGTGGGGTCATGCGTAGCAATCAAAGGGTTGCCGGGTTCGGCGCGATACGCCTCAACCTTGGGGTGGATGTCGCGTTTGTAGCCCTCGATCAGGATCAGATCGACGGGGTCGAGTTTGGTTAGCAGGTCGGTCAGGCTGGGCTCCGCTGCGCCGCGCAGCTCGCTCATCAACGCCCAGCGGGCGCCGGAGGAGAGCAGCACTTGGGACGCGCCCGCTGTGCGGTGGCGGTGGCTGTCCTTGCCGGGGTGGTCGACGTCAAAGCTGTGGTGGGCATGTTTGAGGGTGGAGACAGTGAAGCCGCGCGCGGTGATGTCAGTCACGAGGCGTTCCATCAGCCCAGTTTTGCCCGCGTTTTTCCAACCGGTGACGCCGAAGATGTTCATAGCATGGCCTTTGCGGTCAGGAGGTCTTCGGGTGTGTTCACGTTGAAGAAGGCGGTGTCGTCCGGGAATTCCGCCGTGCCTGCGCCGTGGGCGCGGGTGAACTGGACGATTTTCCGCAGCCCGTCATAGAGCGCCTGGCGGAGGGGATCGCGCAAGGTGACGGGCCAGAGGCCGAAGGTCGGCTGGCGCCCCGACGGGGAAGCGGCGAGGGCGAAGCCGGTGTCCCCGCCTGCGAGCAGCAGTTGCGGGACCAGATCGCAGGGCAAGAACGGCGTATCAGCGGCGGCGGTGACGATGTGGGTCGCGCCAAGGGCGGCGGCCCAGTCGAGACCTGCAAGCGTGCCCGCAAGCGGGCCGGGGTGATCGGGGATGCTGTCTGGCAGGATCGGCAGATTGAGGTGTTGCAGTCGGGCAGGGTCGCCGTTGGCGTTCAGCGCGGTGCGGTCAACTTGCGGGGTGAGGCGGTCCAAGACGTGAGACAGGATTGTGCTGTCACCCAAGGGCAGCAGGCCCTTGTCGCCGCCGCCCATGCGCGTGGCTTGCCCGCCCATCAGAATGAGGCCGAAGGGTTGCATCATCGGGTGGTGCCTTTTGCGTTGGTTTTGCAGGGGGCGCTGCCCCCGCGGCTGCGCCGCCCCCCGCGGTATTTTTGACCAGAAGAAGGGGGAGCGTGGTGATCTGCTGACAGGGGTGCAGGGGGCGCTGCCCTCGCGACTGCGTCGCCCCTCGGGATATTTGGGACGAGAAGAAGGGAGGTGGTTTGGGATGCTGTGGCGGGCAGGGTCATTCGGCGGCCTTGCGGGATTGTTTGCGCGGCTCGTCCGGGACGGCGGCGGGGTCGGCGTCGCGGATGAGGCGGTGATCGCCGGCAAGGCAGGTGAAGCGCTGGCCTTTCATGCGGCCAATCAGGGTCAGGCCGACTTGGGTCGCGATTTCAACACCCCAAGCGGTAAAGCCGGAGCGGGAGACGAGGGTGGGGATGCCCATCAGCGCGGTTTTGATTACCATTTCGGAGGTCAGGCGGCCTGTCGTGTAGAGGATTTTGTCGTCCGGACTGATGCCTTCCGCGAACATCCAGCCTGCGATTTTGTCGACGGCGTTATGGCGGCCGACGTCTTCCATATAGACCAGCGGCGTGTTGCCTTGGCATAAGACGGTGCCGTGGATTGCGCCGGCTTCGAGGTAGAGGCTGGGGGTGCGGCTGATGGTGGCGGCGAGGGTGTAAAGGTCGGAGGTTTTCAGCGGTGTTTGCGGCAGCTCAAGGTTTTCGAGGCCTTCCATCATATCGCCAAAAACTGTGCCGACGGCGCAGCCCGACGTGCGGGTTTTCTTTTGCAGCTTTGCCTCGTGGTTGGTCTCGACCTTTGTGCGGACGACGACGACCTCGAGCTCTTCGTCATAGTCGACGGCGGTGACCACGTCGGTGGCTGACAACATGCCTTGGTTGCGCAAAAAGCCCAGTGCCAAATAGGTCGGGTAGTCGCCGATGGTCATCGCGGTGACGATTTCGCGGCTGTTGAGGTAAATCGTCAGCGGGCGTTCTTCGACGACGCGCAGATCGACGCTGGCCCCGGTTTGGTCGGTGCCGGTGACGGCGCGGGTCAGGCGCGGCAGGCTAGGCTGCGGGGCAATCAGATAAGGCGTGTCTGTCAGGGTGGCCAATTGTCAATCCTTGGACGCGGGGGTAGGCAGGGCGCGATCACATAAAACTAGGCCAAACCTATGACCGCTGCCACCGTGAAATCCGTCTATCTGCGCGGCCTGCGCGCGGGTGCCCCATTCGTGATCGTGGTCGTGCCGTTTTCGCTGCTGTTTGGCGTGGCCGCCACGGATGCAGGGCTGACGCTGGGGCAAGCGATGGGGTTCACGGTCTTGGTGATCGCGGGGGCGTCGCAGTTTGCGGCGTTGCAGATGATGGTGGATCAAGCGGGCATTGCCTTTGTGCTGTTGGCGGCGCTGGCGGTGAACCTGCGGATGGCGATGTATTCGGCGGCCTTGGTGCCGCATATCGGGGCCGCACCGCTGTGGCAGCGGGCCTGCGTGGCGTATTTGCTGTTCGATCAGACCTATTTGGCGAGCGTGAAGGCCTATGAAGAAGAGCCGGATCTGACATTGCGGCAGAAGGTCGCGTTCTTTTTCGGGGTGGCGACGCCGATCACGCCGGTCTGGTGCGCGATGACGGCGGTGGGCGTCTTGGTCGGGGCGACGATCCCAGAGGCTGCGGCGTTGGATTTCGCCCTGCCGATCACGTTTCTGGCGATGGTCGCGCCGATGTTGCGGACGTCGGCGCATTTGGCGGCGGCGGCGACCTCGGTCGTGGTGGCGCTGGCGCTGAGCGGGTTGCCGTCGGGCTTTGGCCTGTTGATCGCGGCGGCCTGCGCCATGGCGGTCGGTGTGTTGGTGGAGGACCGGGTATGAGTTATTCCGCGCTACAGATTTGGGGCATTATCGGGGCGCTGGCGATTGGCACTTTCCTGATCCGGTTTTCGTTTTTGGGGCTCATTGGCAACCGCGATATGCCGCCGATTGTGCTGCGGTTGCTGCGCTATACGCCGGTCGCCGTCTTGCCGGGGCTGGTCGCGCCGCTGGTGCTTTGGCCTGCGGCGACAGGCGGGCAGCCGGATGCGGTGCGTCTGATTGCGGCGGCGGTGGCGCTGGCTGTGGGGCTGTGGACCAAGCAGGTGATCTGGGCGATCCTTGCGGGGTTCGGCGCGCTTTATACAGGTTTGGCTGTGGCGCAGCTGCTGTAGGGCGGGCGCAGATGAGCTAATCTAGCGGAGCTGCATTTCGATTTCAGCAAGGGCGAGGGCCTTGTTGTCGGGGTCGTTTTCGCGCCATTCGCGCGATGTAACACCGGGCAGCTTGCGAAAGCGGTTCGCCAGCGTGTTGGGAAAGAACGTTTGCGGCAGGCTGCTGAAGCCTGGCAATTGGCGCATCAGGCGGGCGGTGGAATTGGTGCAGAAGGATTGCGCCACAGGCCCGTTGGTCAGGGCCAGATCTAGGGCCTGTTCAGCGACGGCGTCGCTGACTTGCACGGTTTGGCCGATGACGTAGTAGGTCTCTCTCGCGTGGTAGGAGACGTAGTAAGCCTCTACCTCTGGCGTGACACCAAACAGGACGTCGTTGCGTTCCGCGATCGTGGAATGGCGAAAGCTGCCCGCGGGATCGAAGATGACCCGCTGGCTGGGCGCGTCGATCAGCAGGCTGCTATGCGCGCCGCTGCCCGTGGATACGCTGCGCATTGTATAAAGTGTCAGCACGCGCGGACCCAGCCCTGCGAATCGTTTTGACGCGATCATGGCGGGCGGGGAAGACGTTTGCGGCGCAGAACAGGCCCCGGCGGCTGCCAATGGCAGGCCGAAGGCCAGCGCCCGGCGCGAGATCATTAGGCGCCGACGAGCGCGAGGAAGATCAGGAAAACGATGATTCCGATGGTGCCGCGCGATACGAACCAGATGAAGCTGTCAAAGGTTTTTTCCTGAACAGTGATGTCCATTTCGCCGTGCTTGTGGTCTGCCATGGGATGCGTCCTTGTCTGCCTATTTCGTCATGTCCTAGCCGATTGCAGCGGGGCTGTCACGCCCCGCATGTGCCAAAGCGCTGCGTCAGTGCGCCGCTTTGGCAAGGTCATCAAGGCCTGCGCGTAGGGCATCGATGCAGTCTGGATCAAAGGCGGTGCCGCGATCTTTGTCCAAGATGGCCAGCACGTCGGTGATGGGCATCGCGTCCCGGTAAGGGCGCGTGGCCGACAGGGCGTCGAAGACATCACTGACGGTTACGATCCGTATGTCTTGACCAAGGTCATCCGCGCCGCGCCCGTTTGGATAGCCCGTGCCGTCCAACCGTTCGTGATGATCGCGGGCGATGGGGGCAATGTCGGCGAAGGCGCTAATGCGGGTCAGGATCGCGCTGCCCGCGCCGGGATGTTCGCGGATACAGGCCCATTCGGCCGCATTCAGTTTGCCCGGTTTATCCAGCACCTGATTGCTGACGCCAAGCTTGCCCAGATCGTGCAGCAAAGCACCGCGCCGCAGCCAGCGGCGATGCGCGGCGCTATGGCCCATTTGTTCGGCGATCATGTCGGCATAAAGCGTCACGCGGCTGGAATGGTCGGCGGTAAAGCTACTTTTGGCATCGACCACATCGGAAAACGCTTGTGCAATGTCGTCAAGGTAACCTTCGTCGACCGGGGTACTGCGCTGGGCGGCGGGCAGGGTGAAGACGGCGGCCTCTAACTGAGGGTTGGTCAGGTCCGACCAGAAGCCGGGGTCGCGGGCGAGCGTAGTAAAGGTCGCGATCAGGGCGGGGTCGAACCATGTGCCAGCGCGGCGGGTAGCCTCAACCCGGGCCGCATCGCGCCCGCCCGCAGTGTGAAAGATATCGATGATCTGCGCCAGCAGCGCGATCTGGGCGTTCAGCGGGATCGCCGCGCCCATCAGCCCAAGGGGGCGTCCGCCGCCGTTCCAGTGTTCATCCAGATTGCGGATGCCGTCCTGAACCGTCGCTGAAAACCGCAGGCGGGCGGCGATGTCGGCACCGCGGTGGCAGCGCGTTTCAATCAGGTTGCGGGCGATATCGCCGCCGTTTTGCAGGATGTTGACGATGGCCCGAAACCGTTCTGACAGGCCGGAATCGAGCCCGGTCTGGGCAAAGACGAACCGCAAGGCGGCGGTCAGGCTGGTGTCGATCGTCTTGAAGTCGCGCTTGAAGGTTAGGTCGTCGGCTAAGTAAAGCTCGCAAATGCGGGCCGCGTTAGAAGAACAGCCCAGATCCTTGAGCAGCAGGGTATAAAAGAGGTCATCCATGTCAGACGCGCTAAGCCCCAGCGCGTCACCGATGCGGGTGCCGATATAGGTGCAACGCACGCAATGGCCCGGTGCCTGTCCTTCGGTCAGGTCAAGCGCGTGGGACAGCGGGCCAAGGACATCGGCCAAGCGCAGGGCCGGAACGGGCGAGGCGGGGATCATGGGGGCGGGGTGCAGCAACATGGCCGCAGGTTGCGCAGTAAAAGGTTAAGGCTGGGTCACTCGATTGCCTGAAAATACCACGCATTGTCGGGACCCAAGGTGCGGGTGGCGCGGCCTGTTTGGTGCAGATGGTTCAGGTGGGCCACGGCCTCTACTATCGCAAGGCCATAGACCTGCGGCCCGATGGTGCGTTTGAACAGCGGGGCAAAGCAGTCGCCAGCGGTGCGCGGGACGCTGATATGGGTGTGCAGGCGGGCCAAGGCGGCATGGTGGTTTTCGATCATCTGCGACAGGCGCAGGGGCAGGCCGGTGTAGGGCAGCTTGTGTCCGCCAAGGATCAGCTGGTCAGCGCGCGCATGGGCCTGAAAACGTTGGCAGCTGTCGATCCAGTCGCGAACGGGGTCGGCGTCAGGCTCTGTCGGATAGACGCCAAGGTTAGGGCTGATGGACAGCAGCAATTGGTCGCCGCCGATCACAAGGTTATCGTCGCGTGACCAGAAGGTTGCGTGTTCCGGCGCGTGGCCGTCGCCCATGCGGATGTCCCATGTGCGCCCGCCGATATCGATGGTGCCGCCGTCTGTCAGGCGGGTGAACCCAAGCGGCAGGGGGTGGACACAGTCGGCGAAGTTGAACGGCTTTTCCGTGCGGCGGCGGGCAAGGGTGTCAGCGTCCATTCCGGCGCGTTCCCAAAAGGTGACCTGCGCCGCAGAGGCGGTGTCTTGGGCGTCCAGCGTCAGCATCCGCGCCATCAGCCATGCGGTGCGGGGCATCAGCAACTCCGCGCCGTTCGCGATGAACCATCCGGCAAGGCCGACATGGTCGGGGTGATGGTGGGTGACGATCAGGCGGGTGACAGGTTTGCCGGCAAGCGGACCCGCCAGCAGGTCGGCCCAATGGGCGCGGGTGACGGCGCTGTCAAAGCCGGTATCGATGACGGTCCAGCCGTCCCCATCGTCAAGGGCGTAGATATTGACGTGATCCAGCGCCATCGGCAGCGGCAGGCGCATCCAAAGCACGCCGGGGGCGACGGTGATGGCGGTGCCGGGAGCGGGCGGATCGGGAAAGGGGGTTGTGATTTTCATGGGGGTGGCGTGACGGATTTTCGGGGCATGGTAAAGGGTCGGCAATGCGGCGCTGTTGCCCCTTTGGGGCAAGACGCCCCGCCCGCCGTCCCATCTGCCTTTGTGCGTTGACAATGACGCTGGGGGTTTCAAGATGGGCGCTTACTTGGAAAGTTCGCGTTTTGTTAAGTTCGCCTGATGATACTCGGCCCGAGGAGGGATGGACGCTGTCCGCTTTGGGGCAGGACGGCATTGTCGTGCGCTTTGGCGATGGGCGGCAGGCGCAGACGGCGGCGGCGATTGGGTTTGGCACAGCGGTGCGCGCGGCTGAATTAGAGGGCGTGGTAGAGGTTGCGACGGCGCTGACCTCTGTCCTAGTGCGGTTCGATCCGATGCTGGTGGCGCGGGCGGCGGTCGAAGCAGGCTTGCGCGATGTGCTGGTTGCGCCGCGTGTCGCAGGTGCGACGCAGGGCCGGCTTTGGACGATCCCCGCGTGTTTCGGCGGGGAAGGCGGGCCGCAGCTGGCTGATGCAGCGGCGCTGGCTGGGATGAGCGAGGCGGCGGCGCGGGCAGAGCTGGCGGGTGCAGAGGTGTCGGTGCTGGCGATCGGCTTTGCGCCGGGGCAGCCGTATCTGGGGCATTTGCCGCAGGCGTGGGATTTGCCGCGCCAGCAGGCGTTGACGCCGCAGGTGCCAGCGGGCGCTTTGGTGGTCGCGCTGCGGCAGTTGGTGCTGTTTGCGAACCCCAGTCCGACCGGCTGGCGCTGGGTCGGGCGCTGTGCCTTTCGCCCGTTTATGGCAGAGCGTGCCGCGCCTTTTGCCATGCGGGCCGGGGACCGGGTGCGCTGGGCCTTGACGGATGCGAGTACGATTGACGCGCTGGGAGCGGAGCCGGACGGGCTGGGCGGCGCGCTGTGCGAGGTGGCGCCGTGACGGTGCGGCTGTTCGTTGACGCGGCTGGACCGCTGATGTCGATGCAGGACCTTGGGCGGCCGGGGCGGATCGATGTGGGCTTGTCCCGCGGCGGGGCGATGGACCGCACGGCGCTGCTTGCGGCAGCGGCTTTGCTGGGCGGGGGCGTGCGGGCCGGGATCGAGATGGCAGGCATGGGCGGCACGTTTCGTGTCGATGCACCGTTGCGCTTTGCCCTGACCGGGGCGGTCATGCGCGCCAGTGTGGACGGGCAGGCGCTGCGTTGGAACGCCTCGCACATGCTGTTGCCTGGGCAGGTGCTGGTGATCGGCGCGGTGCGGGCGGGGAGCTATGGCTATCTGGTGCCTGCGGGCGCTGTGTTGGGCCGCGATGTGCTGGGGAGCGCCGCGGCGCATCTGTCAGCGGGCCTTGGCGGGCGGTTGCAGGCTGGCGATGTGGTGCAGATAGGCGCAGGCGGGGCGGGCGTAGGCCAAGTGCTGCCGGACCGGGACGATCTGGACGGCGGTACGCTGCGGCTGATGCCGGGGCCGCAGACGCAGATGTTCAGCGCGGCAGAGCGGGCGCGCTTTGCGCAAACGGTGTTTCACCGCAGCCCGCAGGCGAACCGGACGGCGCTGCCATTGGTGCAAGATGGCGCTGGGTTTGCGGCGCTGGGGGGTAATCCGGTGTCAGATTTCATCGCGCCGGGCGATGTGCAGATCACGGGCGATGGCACGCCCGTTGTGATGATGGCAGAATGCCAGACAGTTGGCGGCTATCCCCGGATCGGTACGGTCATTGCCGCCGATTTGGCGCGGGCGGCGCAGGCCCCTGTCGGGGCAGCGTTGCGGTTTGAATGGGTAGATGTGGGCCGGGCGGATGCGCTGTTCGTCCCCGAGGCGCAGCAATTGACGGCGCTAAAGGCTGCGGTGCGCCCATTGGTGCGTGATCCGCGGGACATGCATGATTTACTGTCTTATCAACTAATTAGCGGCGTTACGGCTGGCCGCGATATGGAGCCTTTGCCATGAAGACGATCGATTTGAACGCTGATATGGGCGAAAGCTTTGGCCCTTGGGTGATGGGGCAGGATGCGGCGCTGCTGAAGATCGTGAGCTCTGCCAATATTGCCTGCGGATTTCACGCAGGCGACGCGGATACGATGGCGCGGACGATGGATCTGGCGCTGGCAGCGGGGGTCGCGCTGGGCGCGCATCCCGGGTTTGCGGATTTGCAAGGGTTCGGGCGGCGGCGGATCGCGCTCAGCGCGGCGGAGCTGACAAACTTGGTGCAGTATCAGCTGGGCGCAGCGATGGGCATGGCGGCAGCGCGGGGGGCGCGGCTGGCGCATTTCAAACTGCACGGCGCGCTGGCGAATATGGCGTCAGAGGATGAGGGCATTGCCCGCACCTGCTATGCTGCAGCGCTTGCTGTGCAGCCGGATTTGCGGCTGGTAGTGATGCCGGGCACGGCGTTGGAGCGGGCCGCGACGGCGCTAGGGGCGGCACAGTCGGCAGAGATTTTCGCGGACCGGACCTATAATGCCGACGGCACGCTGACCGACCGCAGCCTGCCCGGCGCGGTGATCCATGACCCGCAAATTGCCGTCCGCCACGTGCTGGGAATGCTGGCGGCGGGCGGGATTGTCACGCCGCAGGGCGACGTGCTGCAGACCCGGATCGACACGATCTGCGTCCATGGTGACAGCGCAGAAGCGCTTGATATTGCAGGTCAATTATCCGATGCGCTGCAGGGCCAAGGCTATACGATCGCAGCGCCCCGCTAGCTGGGCAGGTATTCGGCCGACCAGCTTTCGCTGATTTGGCCCGAGGCTAACATCTTTTCAATCGCGCTGTCGCCATAGCCCAGATCGCGCAGGATGGCGCGGGTCGAGGTGCCGAACTTTTCCGTCGGGGTGGGCGCGATGACCGGCGTGGCGGCGGTGCGGACGGCGTAGGGGTCCAGCTGTGTGATCGTGTGGCCGCTAGGGTGGTCGGCAAAAGTGGAAAACGCATAGCTGCCAAGGGTCGTGCCCGCTGTGCCATCGGCGGGGCGGCTGTTTTCGGCGCGCAGCGCTTCAAGGTTTTCGCAGATTGCGCAGGCGATATCGGCGGCGCGCAGGCGGGCCATCCATTCGGTTGCGGGCTGGTCTTGGAACGCGGTCGCGAGGTATGTCGCGCGGTCCTCTTCAGGCACGTCTGGCAGGTCTGACAGGCCTTCGACGCTGGCAAAGCGGGGCAGGTCGGCCTCGTCTGCGCTGAGCAGGACATAGACGCCAGAGGCGGTGCTGTAGAAGCGGGTCAGGGCGTCGTAGCCGTTGCTTTCGGGACCAGAGGGTTCGTCGAACAGGCCCCGGCGGCGGTAGTCAAAGCAGAATGGGATTTGCAGCAAGCCGCTGTTGGCGGACAGTGATGTGCGGCCCCGGCCAATGCGGCCAAAGCGGTGTTTCTGGTAAAGCGCGGCGGCCATGCCAAGCGCGCCGCCAAAGCCGCACATCACGTCGATCGTGCCGACGTGGGCGTGTTCCTCTGGTCGGTGCATCGCGCCGCCAAAGCGCAGCATGATGCCTGTCGTGGCCTGCACCAGATCGTCGTAGCCGATGTAATCGGTGCGCACGCCGCGCCGCACGCCGCTGAAGCAGTCAAGCTTGCAAAACAGCGCCTCTGGGTTGATGCGGCGCAGGCTTTCGGCGTCAAGGCCGACGGATTTGATTTGGCTGTCGGTTGCGTTCCAGACGATTAGGTCAACGGATTTAATCAGGTCTTCGAACAGCTTACGCCCGTGGGGGGATTTGATGTCAGCAAGGATCGACCGTTTGCCGCGCCCTTGACTGATGCCGTAAAGCACGGTGTTCCAGCTGTCATACATCGGCTGGGCGGGGTCGAGTTTAATGACCTCTGCGCCGAAGCGGGACAGGTAGCTGACGGAATGCGGCCCGGCGATAACGTTGCACAGATCCAGCACGCGCAGGCCGGACAGCCAGCCGGTGCGCGGGGCGTCTGTATCGGCGTCGGGGATTGTGGTCGGCAATTTGCGCAGGGTGCGCATCGCCTCTTCCACGGTTGTCCAAGCGCGGGGGGCGGGGGTCAGGGCTTCTTCGCCGCTTTCTTCCATCCAGACGACGGGGCCGGGCTGGATCATGTCGCCATAGACCGGATCGGCGACGTCGATCATCAGGCCCGCGGTGGCGGCATATTCGTCGGTGATCCATTCCTGCAGCCAGCGCTGCGGCGCGGCGGGGATGCCGGCGCGGCCAAACATGCGCTGCCATTCGACAGAGGTGCGGGTGATAAACACATCCTTCATCCGCGCGGCAATATGGTCGGCCCAGTCCTTTGGCATCGGGTAAACGCCAAGCGAGGTTTTCGACTCCCACTGGTCGTGGGGTTTGTAGGTGTCGTCCTCTTCGGTCAGCCCCTCTGCCACCAGTTCATCATAGATGCCAAGCACTTCGAGGCAGCGGCGCGCGTGGTGTTTATGGCTGGGGCAGACGACATAGAACATGCGCCCGTCCTTGCACATGTAGTTGCGATAGAAAGGGTCCATTAACTCTTGCAGGTCATCATAGGTCAGGGTCATCGGCAGACCCTCGATCCGGCGGCGGGTTATTTCCGCCTCTCGCTGGGTGACGTAGCGGGCGGGCATGCTGTCCACCTTGAGGGAGTTATAGCACAGCCCCTCCATCACGGCAGCGGCGAGGGGGACTTCGATCCCGTCGCCAAGGCCGGTTTGCTGGCGCGCTTGCAAGGCAAGCACGGCGGCGGATGCGGCTATTTGAGAGGCATAGGCAGAGGCGAGGGGGAGGGGAGAGAAAGAGGGCGACAGGCCCATCAGGACACGGTTCTGGCCCATGTCAGTGAACACGCCGGAACTGGCGGCGATGACGGATTCGAAGGCGCGCCAGTCGCGGCGCTCCATGTCGTTTGAGGCGAATCCGGGCAGCGAGACAGTGATCAGCGCGGGATGCTGGGCACGCAGGGCGGTGAAATCGACGCCGAGCTTGGTGAGTTTGCCGGGGCGGAAGTTTTCGATGACAATGTCAGCCTCTGCGCACAGATCGAGCGCTTGGGCGAGCCCTTCGGGCGTTTTCAGGTCGATGGTCACGATCAGCTTGTTGCGCATCAGGGTCGCATTGGCCGGGTTGTCCCACATCGGCCCGGTGGGCGGGTCGATATGGATGACGGTCGCGCCCAGATCGCCCAAAAGCATCGCGACGGCGGGGCCAGCGATATATTGGCCAAAGTCCACGACCTTGACGCCGGTCAGGGGCAGTTGAGAGAATTTCTGTGCCATGGGGGTGCCTTTCAGACGCCGGCCAGCACCCAAGATGCCGCCTTTTCCGCGATCATCAGAGTGGGGGAATTGGTGTTGCCGCTAGTGATTTCGGGCATGACGCTGGCGTCCACGACGCGCAGACCCGCCACCCCTTTGACCCGCAGGTGGGGGTCAAGGACGGCGGTATCGTCATCAATGCGGCCCATTTTGACAGTGCCAACGGGGTGGAAAATCGTGCTGGCGATATCGCCGGCCAGTTTGGCAAGGTCGGCGTCGCTTTGGTATTGCGGGCCGGGTTTGTATTCCTGCGGCGCGTATTTTTCCATGGCGGGCTGGGCCATGATGTCGCGCACCTGGCGCAGGCTGTCCGCGGCGACCTTGCGGTCGTCGGCGGTGGACAGGTAATTCGGGGATATCAGCGGCGCATCGCGGAAATTGTTCGACCGGATCTGCACTTGGCCCCGGCTGGTGGGGTTCAGGTTGCAGACGCTGACGGTGATCGCGGGGAAGTCATGCAGCGGATCGCCAAACGCCTCGAGGCTGAGGGGTTGGACGTGGTATTCAAGGTTGGCATGGGTGCGGCTGGGGTCAGAGCGGGTGAAAGCACCCAGCTGGCTGGGTGACATGCTCATGGGGCCAGAGCGTTTGAACAGGTATTCCGCGCCGATTTTGGCTTTGCCAAACAGATTTGCGGCGAGTTTGTTCAAGGTTTTGGTGCCCGCGACCTTGTATACGGCGCGGATTTGCAGGTGGTCTTGCAGGTTCAGGCCAACGGGGGCGTCCTTGGCGACGTCGATGCCATGGGCCCGCAGGGTCGCGGCGGGGCCGATGCCGGACAGCTGCAGGATCTGGGGGGAGTTGATGGCCCCCGCGCTGAGGATCACCTCTTTGTTCGCGGATGCGGTCACGGTCTGGCCATCGCGGTTTACGCGCGCGCCTGTGCAGCGCAGCGCGCCGTCGTCGCCCCGCGCAAGGGTCAGTTTTTCGACCTGCGCCTGCGTCCAGATCGTTAGGTTGGGGCGCGATTTGGCCGGGCGCAGAAAGGCTTTGGACGTGTTCCAGCGCCAGCCAGAGCGTTGGTTGACGTCGAAATAACCCACGCCCGCGTTGTCGCCGCTGTTGAAATCGTCGGTTTTGCTGATGCCGTTTTGGACGGCAGCATCGGCAAAGCTGTCCAGAACATCCCAGCGCAGGCGTTGCTTTTCAATCCGCCATTCGCCGCCCGATCCGTGCAGGTCGGAAAAGCGGCTGTTGTCGCCGGTGGCCGGGTCTGCGCCGCCGTCGAGTTTATAGTGATCCTCGTGCGCCATGAAATCGCGCAGGGATTGGTCCCAGTTCCACGCGTCGTCGCCCGTCAATTTGGCCCAATTGTCATAGTCGCGGGCCTGACCGCGCATATAGATCATACCGTTGATGGACGAACATCCGCCCAGTGTTTTGCCGCGCGGATAGCGCAGGGCGCGGCCGTTCAGGCCTGCGTCGGGCTCTGTCTGATACATCCAGTCGGTGCGCGGATTGCCGATGCAATACAGATAGCCGACGGGGATGTGGATCCAGTGATAGGTGTCGGGTTTGCCCGCTTCCAGCAGCAGAACGCGGTTTTTGGGGTCGGCGGACAGGCGGTTGGCCATCAGGCACCCGGCCGTGCCGCCGCCGATGACGATATAATCAAATGTCGTGGTCGGGGTGGTCATGAGGCAGGCTCCGATGCTTTTGAGAAGCGTATGAAGGCTGAGGGCAGAAATCCAATGACATTTGACGCGCAGTGATATTAGGGTTTGTAATATGGATAGACTGGCAAACATCACGACGCTGCGGGCTTTTGTCACCGTGGCGCATCTGGGCAGCGTGTCGCGCGCGGCAGAGGCGCTGCATTTGACGCAGCCTGCGATTAGCCATCAGATCAAGCGGCTGGCCGAGGATACGGGCGTGACACTGTTCCGCCGCACCCCGCGCGGGCTAGAGATTACGGCAGAGGGCGCGGCGATTGTCACCAAGGCCGAGGCCGTGCTGGGCGCCATGGCAGATTTCCAGCGCAGCGCGCGGCAGCAGGGCGGGCGGATCAGCGGGCGGCTGCGGATCGGCACGGTTGTCGACCCGGAGTTCATTCGTCTGGGCCGTCTGCTGGGCCAGTTGCGCACCAGCTATCCCGGGATCGCGACAGAGCTGGCGCATGGCGTCAGTGGCGATGTGATCGCGCGGTTAAGGCGCGGCCAGATTGATGCGGGCTATCATTTGACGGTGCTAGAGGCCGGGGCCGAGGCAGGGCAAGAGGCGCTGCATACCGTGCGCCTGGCGGATGTAACGTACCGCATCATCGCGCCTGCGGGCTGGGATGCTTTGGTCGAAACGGACGACTGGAGCGTCTTGGCCGCGCTGCCTTGGATCGGCACGCCAGAGGCGTCGGTGCATTCGCGGCTGCTGGCGGGGATATTGGCGCAGGCGGGCTGCACGCAGAACGTCGTCGCGATGGTGGACCAAGAGGCGTCGATGCTGGAAATGGTGCGCGCGGGCGTAGGGCTAAGCCTGTGCCGCGAGTCGATTGCCTTGCACCAGCGGCAGACCGCGGGACTAGCGATGTGTTCGGGCATCAGCGTGCCTGCGTCGCTGAGCTTTTCAACGCTGGCACGGCGGGCGGATGATCCGCTGATCGCCGTGCTGTTCGATCTGCTAGGATCGCATTGGCGTTAACCTTTGGCGCTAGGCAACCAGCGCGACAAGGCCATCTGGCGGCAGGCTGATCGTGACCTCTTCGCCGATATGCGGCGGCGGGGTGGCGGCGCGGTTGAAGGTGTCCAGCGTCAGGTCATGCCCGCCCAGATCGGCGGTGATGCGGATGATTGCGCCAAGGAATTGCACCTCTGTAATGCGGCCCATCAGCGTGACGTCGCCCGGGTTGCCCGCGCCAAGGGTTGCGGATTCGGGGCGCAGGGCAAGGGTGATGGCCGCGCCGCTTGCGGCCTCGACCGGGCGGTTCAGGACCACGGTGCTGTCGCCAAGACGCACGGTGCCCGTCGCGGGGTCGGTGACGGTGGCGTCAAACGTGTTCAGCGTGCCGACGAAGCTGGCGACAAAGCGCGTGGCGGGACGGTTATAAACCTGATGCGGCGTGCCGATCTGGTCGGCGCGACCGCCAGACATGACGACAACGCGGTCGGACATCGACAACGCCTCTTCTTGGTCGTGGGTGACGAAGATCGTTGTAATACCAAGGCGTTGCTGGATGCTGCGGATTTCGCGGCGCAGGCTGGCACGGATTTTGGCGTCAAGGGCAGACAGCGGCTCGTCCAGCAGCAGCACCTTGGGGCGCACGGCCAATGCACGGGCCAAGGCGACGCGCTGTTGTTGTCCGCCGGACAGCTGAAACGGATAGCGGTTGCCCAGATCGGCAAGGCCGATCAGCGAGAGCATCTCGGTCACGCGCTCGGCGGTTTCGGCCTTGGATACGCCAGCGACCTTAAGGCCAAAGGCAACGTTCTGCGCGACGGTCAGGTTGGGGAACAGGGCGTAGGCCTGAAACACCATGCCGATGTTGCGCTGGTTGGATTTGAGCGATGTGACGTCCTGCCCGTCGATGTGGATGGTACCAGCAGAGGGCACTTCGAACCCGCCGACCATGCGCAGCACGGTGGTTTTGCCGCAGCCGGATGGCCCGAGCAAGGATACGAATTCACCCTTTTCAATCGCAAGGTTGAAGTCTTTGACGACGTGGTTTGCGCCATAGGATTTGTCGAGGTGGGCTAGGTCCAGAAAGGCCATCAGTTACGCTCTTTTATGTTTGGACAGTCGGCTGACCATCTGGATCAGGCCCATGCAGGCCCATGTGATCGCGAAGGCAATCACGGCCAGTGCGGCAGGCTCGTAGGCTTTGTTCGCGCCAAGGATTTGCATGTAGGGGCCAAAGGCGGGCCGGTCGAGCAGGGCCGCCATGGTGAATTCGCCGATCACGATGGCAAGGGTCAGGAAGGCACCCGACAGCACCGCGCCCAGCACGTTGGGCAGGATCAGCGTGGCCATAATGCGCAGCCAGCCTGCGCCAAGGGACTGCGCGGCCTCGGTCAATGTCGCCACGTCGATGGTACGCAGGCCCGTGTCGACGGCGCGGTACATATAGGGCAGGGCCAGGGTCGCGTAGCCGAACATCAGCAGGATGTTGGTGCCCATCACGGACCCGGTCATCGGCAGCCAGCCAGAGGTGTTATAAAGGCGGATATAGCCAAACACGACGACGATGGCGGGGATGACGAGGGGCAGCAGGGTGACGAATTCGACCACCGGGCGCAGCTTTGGCATTTTTAGCTGCACCCAATAGGCCGTGGGCACGACCAGCAGCACGCCAAAGATGATCGTGAACAGTGCCATGACCAGCGAATAGGTGAAGGTCGCCTGAAACTGCGGATCGGCAAGGACCACCCGGTAGGCGTCGAGAGAGTAGACACCCCGGCGCATGGACAGGGAAAATTCGGCCATGCCGATCATCGGCATGATGAAATAGAGGCATCCCAGAAGGATGGTGCCGTAGGCGGCGATGCGGGTCATTTCAGCCACCTTTCAGCGCGCAGGCGCAGGACGATATAGATCGTGTTGGCAGCCCCGGTGATGATGATCATGCCAAAAGCAAGCGCATAGCCAAGGTTGGGGTTGCCCAAAACGTCGCCCCTGATCTGCGCATAAAGCAGGATCGGCGCGATGTTCAGGGACGGCCCCGTCAGCGCGATGGCGGTGGCGACAGCGCCAAAGGCATTGGCGAACAGCAGCGCCATGGTGCCAAGGATCGACGGGAACAGGATCGGCAGGGCGACCATGCGCCAGTATTGCAGACGGGTCGCGCCGAGGATGTCGGCGGCCTCCCTCCATTCCTTTTTCAGCCCCTCAAGCGCGGGGGTGATGATCAGGATCATCAGGGGGATCTGAAAGAACAGGTAGGTAATGATCAGGCCCCATGTGGACAGCAGGTTCCAGCCATACATCCGCAGATTAATGCCGAATTCCGTGCGCAAATACATGGTGATCAGGCCCGCAGGGCCGATGGTCGCGATAAAGGCAAAGGCCAGCGGCACGCCAGCAAAGTTGGACGCCACGCCGGAAAAGGTCATCAGCGGGCTTTTGACGCGGTTACTGATCCCGCCCAACGTCATGGCGGCGGCCATGGCAAAGCCGATCAGGCAGCCCAGCAGGGCGGATAGAAAGCTGACTTTGATCGACACCCAATAGGCCGACAGGATCGTCGGCGTGTTCAGGTCGAGGATGTTTTGAAAGGTAAAGCCGCCTTGCGGCGTGCGGAAGGCGCCGATCACGATGAACAGCGTGGGGGCGATCAGGAACAGCCCGGTAAAGGCGATGAATGGGACCAATCCCACCCAGCGCTGCGCTTGCGCGACGATTGCCGATTGCTGCGCCATGAAACCCCGTGAGTTGGACGTGCGTCGAAACGAAAAGCGTTCCCCGGGTGGTCCGGGGAACGCGCTGTCTTGTCAAGATGTTACTGGACGTTTGCGCCGACAATGCTGTCCCATTCGGCAACAACAGCAGCAGAGTTCGCATTCACCTGATCAAGGGTCGGGAACACGGCAGCCTCGTAGCTGGCAGCGGGCGGCAGGGCGTCCAGCAGGTCCTGCGGGATCGATCCTGCTTTGGCCAGATCGTTAAAGCGGATCGGGTGGCAGTAGCCCGCCAGCCAGCCCAGCTGACCTTCGTCGGAATACAGGTATTCCATCCAAAGCTTGGCGGCGTTCGGCTGCGGCGCGTGGGCGCTGATCGCCTGCACGTAGACACCAGCAAGGACGGCGTCAGATGGCACGACAACCTCGACCGGGGGGTTGCCCTGCAGGGTGTCGCGGGATGCGAGCGCGTTGTAATCCCACTCGATCACGATGGGCGTGGTGCCCTGTGCCAGCGTGCCTGCCTTGCCGATGACGGGGACGAAGTTGCCGACTTTGTTCATTTCGGCAAAGTATTCCATGCCAGCTTTTGCTGCGGCTTCGCCCGGCTCTGCGCCCTGCGCCATGCCAGCGGCCATGACGGCAAGGATCGCTTGGTTGGATGCACGTGGATCACCGGCCAGCGCGACAGCGCCAGCGTATTCAGGCTTAAGCAGGTCCGCGAAGGATGTCGGCACGTTGTCGACCAGATCGGTGTTCACGAGGAACGACATGACGCCGTAGTAATCGCCATACCAGTTGCCGTCAGCGTCTTTTGCGCCGTCTGGGATGCTGTCCCAAGTGGCGACTTTGTAAGGCTGAACCAGACCTTCTTCGGTGGCGGCGGGGCCAAAGGACAGGCCGACGTCGATCACGTCAGGTGCCTGCGGGCCGGTGTTGCCGACGTTGGCGCGAATCGCTTCAATCTCGTCTGCGGAACCGGCGTCTGGGTTCAGCTCGTTCACTTCGATATCGGGGTATTTCGCCTTGAAGCCGGCAATCACGTCGCCGTAGCCACACCAGCTGTGGGGCAGGGCGATGGTGGTCAGACGGCCTTCGGCATTGGCGGCGGCGATCAGCTCGTCCGATTGGGCGTGGGCCAGCGGCGCGATCAGCATCGACAGGGTGCTGACGGTCGCCATCAGGGCAGTTTTCGAGATCATGGGATACTCCGATCATGATTGCGGGTGTCGTACCGGCTGCGGTTAGACCCGCCCGATGACATTCATGTGACAGAGGTTAACGGCGGATTTTTTGAAAGCAAGACGTTTGGAATGGCGCGTTGATTTCGCGGCGCTGGGGGCTTTTCGTTTCTGTTTGCGTGCGTAGGATGGCAGCGAACAGCCAAAGGATCAGGCAATGCAAAGCCGCTATCGCACGACCCTTGGGGGGCAGGTTTGGCGCTATGATACGCTGGCGCAGGTGATGGCGCGGGCGACGCCTGACCGGGCGGGGGACCGGCTGGCCGGTGTCGCGGCGACCAGCGCGCAAGACCGGGCCGCCGCGCAGGCGGTGCTGGCGGATGTGCCGTTGCAGCGGTTTCTGGATGAGGCGCTGATTCCCTACGAGGATGACGATGTCACTCGGCTGATCATTGATACACATGACGCGGTGGCCTTTGCGCCTGTGGCGCATCTGACGGTGGGCGATTTTCGTGACTGGCTGCTGTCGGATCTGGCGACGCCTGCGGTGCTGGCGGCCCTGCGCCCCGGTCTGACGCCAGAGATGGCAGCGGCGGTCTGCAAGATCATGCGTAATCAGGACTTGATCCTTGTCGCGCAAAAGTGCCGCGTGACAACGGCGTTTCGGGGTACCATCGGCCTGCCCGGGCGGCTGTCGACGCGGGTGCAGCCGAACCATCCGGTGGACGATGTGAACGGGATCGCGGCGTCAATTCTGGACGGATTGATGTATGCGGGCGGGGATGCGGTGATCGGGATCAACCCGGCGACGGACAATGTCGCGCAGGCGGGGCGGTTGCTGCATCTGATGGCCGATATCATTGACGGTTACGGCATTCCGACCCAGTCCTGCGTGCTGACGCATGTGACCAATACGCTGGACTGTATCACCGCGGGCGCGCCGGTTGATCTGGTGTTTCAAAGCGTTGGCGGCACGCAGGGCACCAATGATGCCTTTGGTTTTACGCTGGATCATTTGGCGCAGGCGCAGGATGCGGCCCTTGGGCTGGGGCGCGGGACGGTCGGAACGAACGTGATGTATTTCGAAACAGGGCAGGGATCGTCCCTGTCTGCTGGCGCGAATCACGGCCTTGATCAACAAACCTGCGAGGCGCGCGCCTATGCCGTGGCGCGGCATTATGATCCGCTGTTGGTGAACACTGTCGTCGGCTTTATCGGGCCGGAATACTTGTATGACGGGCGGGAAATCGCGCGGGCGGGGCTAGAGGATCATTTCTGCGGCAAGCTGCTGGGCCTGCCGATGGGCTGCGACATTTGCTATACCAACCACGCGGAAGCGGATCAGAACGATGTCGACAGTCTGATGACTTTGCTGGGCGTCGCGGGCGTCAGTTTTATCATGGGCGTGCCGGGGTCCGACGATATTATGCTTAATTATCAGTCAACATCGTTCCACGACGCCCTTTATTTGCGCCGCGCCTTGGGGCTGAAACCTGCGCCAGAGTTCGACGCCTGGCTGGCGCGCATGGGAATCATGGACAGCGCGGACGGGTTCCGGCTGGGCGATGGCATGCCGGATGGTTTTGCCAAGCGGCTTGCGGGGGCGGCGCATGGTTGATCGGGTCACAGACAATCCGTGGCGCAGCCTGCGCCGCTTTACCGATGCACGAATCGGGATGGGACGGGCAGGCGTCAGCCTGCCCACGGCAGAACTGCTGGCGTTCCAGATGGCCCATGCACAAGCCCGCGATGCGGTGCATCAGCCGCTGGATGTGGCGCGCTTGGTGGCGGATTTGGGCGCGATCGACGGGGTTTTGCCAGCGCTGACAGTTCAGTCGCAGGCAGTGGACCGCGCCGATTATCTGCGCCACCCGGACAAGGGGCGGCGGTTGGCGGCAGGGTCCGCATTGCCGGGTGATGCGCCGGAATTGGCGATCGTTATTGCCGACGGGCTGTCGTCGCGGGCGGTGCAGGATCACGCGGCAGCGATGGTCGCGGCCTTGATGGCGCAGATGCCGGGGGTGCGGATGTCCGCCCCGGTCATTGCGGTGCAGGGGCGGGTGGCGATTGGTGATGACATTGCGGCCGCAATGGATGCAGCGGCGGTGCTGGTGCTGATCGGGGAGCGGCCTGGGCTGTCCTCGCCGGATTCGCTGGGGCTTTATTTTACGCAAAACCCCGGCCCGGGGCTAAGCGATGCGCGGCGCAACTGTATTTCTAACGTGCGCCCTGCGGGGCTATTGCCGGACCATGCCGCGGCGCGGTTTGCCTATCTGTATGCTCAGGCCCAAGTGCTTGGCACATCGGGGGTCGCGCTGAAGGATAACTCTGCCCCGCTATTGGCGGATGCTGCGGCGACCAGTTTCCTGTCGCCGCCGCGGACGGAATAAGCGCGCGAAGTCGACGCGCCTTTGCTGCCTTAGGCGGGCAGTTTGCGCCATGCATTCAGGCCGCCGCCGATAAAGCGGGCGTTGGTGTAGCCCATATCGCGCAGGCTGGCCGCCGACAGCGCGCCGCGATTATTGGCGTTGCAATAGCACAGGATAACGCGGTCCAGATCGGGCAGGGCCTCTTCGACGTTCATCTCTAGCTTGCCGCGGCTGATGTTCAGCGATCCGGGGATATGGTCCTTGGCGTGCTCGTCCGGGTCACGGATATCAAGGGCGATCGCGCCGTCTGCGATTAACGCGGCGACGTCTGCGGGGGCGACTTCATCGACCTTGGCGCGGGCGGCATCGGCAAGGGATTGGAATTTTTCGGTATAGGCCATGGGGAATCCTGACTGATATATTCAAGATTTAATATATATCAGCCTGCGGCAAGGCGCACGTGTTATTATAACAGCGCGCCTCGTCACGGTGTCGCAGGGGCATCGGCCCCCGCGACAGGCATTTTTAGGCGGCCAAGTCTTCTGGTGTGATCGCCAGCAGGTCATCTGCACCTTCGCGCACATGGGCCAGCAGGCCTGATACCTCTGGCAGCAGGCGGCGGATGTAGAAGGTGGCCAGACGCGCGCGGGCCGCGTCGCCGTGGATCGCAGCGGCAAGGTGGGCATGGCCGCCCAGCACGCGGGCGAAGGCCGCCAGATACGGGACAGCCCCTGCAAAGCGCTGGTTCAGGTCGGTCTGCGCCACCAGCCAATCGGTGGTTTCGCGCAGGTCTTCGGCGGCCTGCCAGACAGCTTCGGCCAGTTCCTTGTGGCTGCTGCGGGCGGCCTCTGATCCGGCTTGGATTTCCTCGATCAGCAGACGTGCCGCTTCACCGCCGTCCATCAGTTTGCGTGCGACAAGGTCCATCGCTTGGATGCCGTTGGTGCCTTCATAAATCGCGGTGACGCGCACGTCGCGCAGGAATTGGGCCGCGCCGGTTTCTTCGATAAAGCCCATGCCGCCGTGGACCTGCACGCCGGTCGATGCGACCTTAATGCCTGTATCGGTGCCAAAGGCTTTGGCAATCGGTGTCAGGAACGCGGCCCGGGCACGCCATGTGTCGTCGCCGGTGGCGGTGGTCATGTCGATGGCGCAGGCGCACATCATAGCGATGGCGCGGGCGGCAAAGATGTCGGACTTCATCTCGGCCAGCATGCGGCGCACGTCGGCATGTTCGATGATGCTGCCAGAGCCGCCGGCTTTGCCTTGCTTGCGGTCTTGGGCGTAGTAAAGCGCGTGCTGATATGCACCTTCAGCGACGCCAATCCCTTGGGTGCCGACACCAAGGCGGGCGTTGTTCATCATGGTGAACATCGCCGCCATGCCGCCGTTTTCCGGCCCGACCATCCAGCCGGTGGCACCGTCGTATTCCATCACAGCCGTTGGGCTGCCGTGCAGGCCAAGCTTATGTTCCAAGCTGACGACGCGCAGGCTGTTTTGTGTGCCGGGGTTGCCATCCGCATCGGGGATGAACTTTGGCACCAGAAACAGGCTGATGCCCTTGGTGCCCGGCACGCCGTCCGGCAAGCGGGCCAGCACAAGGTGGCAGACGTTTTCGGTGAAATCGTTGTCGGCCCAAGAGATATAAATCTTCTGGCCGGAGATCGCATAAGTCCCATCGCCGTTATCCACGGCCTTGGACCGCAGCGCGCCAACGTCCGAGCCTGCCTGCGGTTCGGTTAGGTTCATGGTGCCGCACCATTCGCCAGAAATCAGCTTGGGGATGTACAGATCGCGCAGGTCCTGAGAGGCGTGATGTTCCAGCGCTTCGATCTGGCCTTGGGTCATCAGCGGGTTCAGTTGCAGCGACAAGCAGGCCGCGGACATCATGTCGTTCACAGCGGTGGTGAGCGTCATCGGCAGGCCCATGCCGCCGTTGTCCGGATCGGCAGACATGCCAATCCAGCCGCCGTCCGCGATGGCCTTGTAGCCGTCCGCAAACCCCGGCGATGTGCGCACGACGCCGTTTTCCAGACGGGCGGGGTGCAAATCGCCCGCGCGGTTCAGCGGGGCAAGCACCGCTTCGCACATCTTGGCGGCCTCGGTTAGGATAGCGTCGGTCATATCCGGTGTCGCTTCGCTGAACTTATCAGTCGCGGTGACAGCGGCGAAATCGGTGACGTGGTCCAGCAAAAAGCGGAAATCGGAAACGGGGGCGCGGTAGGGCATGGGTCGGCTCCTCCTGAGGCGTGCTTGGCAAGGTCGTGGCGCGGCGGTATGCAGGCGCGATCCTGACCAAGGTAGCCGCACCATGCAATCACGCAATGACAACGCCACGTCAGAAACTGCCGTCTTCCTTGCGGATGATGCGGGGCTGACAAATGCGGCAAAGGTCTTATCCGATGGCGGTTTGGTCGCGTTTCCGACGGAAACCGTCTACGGGCTTGGGGCTGATGCGCGACGCTCTGACGCGGTGGCTGGGATTTATGCGGCCAAAGGGCGGCCCAGCTTCAATCCGTTGATCGTACATGTGGCCGATTTGGCCGCGGCAGAGGCGTTGGTGACGTTTACCCCCCAGGCTTACCGTTTGGCGCAGGCATTTTGGCCCGGCGCGCTGACGCTGGTGTTGCCGCTCCGGCCGGATGCGGGGATTTCGACACTGGTGACGGCAGGGCTGACGACGCTTGCGGTGCGGGTGCCGGATCATCCGGTGGCGCAGGGCCTGCTGCGCGCCTTTGGCGGACCGGTGGCGGCCCCCAGCGCGAACCCCTCTGGCCGGATCAGCCCGACGACGGCGGCGCATGTCATGGCGGGGCTCGGGGGGCGGATCGGCGGCGTTGTCGATGGCGGTGCCTGCGGTGTCGGCGTTGAATCGACGATTGTTGATGTGACTGGCGATCCGGTCCTGCTGCGCGCCGGCGGCGTCGCGGCAGAGGCGTTAGAGGCCGCTTTGGGCCAGCCTTTGACCCGCCCAAGCGGCACTGCCGCGATCACCGCGCCGGGGATGTTGGCCAGCCATTATGCGCCGCAGGGCACGGTGCGACTGGATGCGACCCATGCGCGGCCCGGCGAAGTTATGCTCGGGTTCGGCCCCGTCGTGGGCGATTTGACCCTATCGGCGGCGGGCGATCTGGTTGAGGCGGCATCAAACCTATTTGACCGCCTGCACCAGCTGGATGCCATGGGGGCGCAGGCGATTGCAGTTGCGCCTGTGCCAGAGCATGGTCTTGGGGCGGCGATTAATGACCGCTTGCGGCGGGCCGCGGCACCGCGCAGCTGAACCGATGACCGCTTTGCGGCGTTGATGATCAAAGGGGACACATATGGCCGGACATCATCATCACGTCGACCCAAATGCGGGGGACCGCCGCATCGCCGCGGCGGTTGGCGTGAATCTTGCGCTGACCGTGGCGCAGATCATCGGCGGCATCCTGTCAGGCAGCCTCGCGCTGATTGCGGATGCGATCCACAACTTGTCGGACGCCTTGGCGCTGGTGATCGCATTTGGTGCCCGCAAGATTGCGCGCCGCCCTGCGGACGCTAAGATGACGTTTGGCTATGCGCGGGCAGAGGTGGTGGCCGCCCTGATCAACTACACCACGCTGATCGTGATCGGACTTTGGCTGGTTTACGAAGGCATCGCCCGCCTGATCACGCCCGAAGGGGTGAACGGATGGCTCGTGATCTGGATTGCGGGCTTTGCCCTGATCATTGACCTTATCACCGCCGCGCTGACCTATACGATGAGCAAAGACAGCATGAACATCCGCGCCGCGTTTCTGCACAACGTTAGCGATGCGCTGGGGTCTGTCGGTGTTATTGTCGCTGGTGTGCTGATCCTGACCTTCGGCTGGACGTGGGTCGACCCTGTCGTGACGCTGGGCATTGCGGGCTACATCCTGTGGCAATCCTTTTCCGAAATCGGCCCCGTTATTCGTCTGTTGATGCTGGGCAGCCCGCCAGCGGCAAATGCTGACGCGATCATTGCAGATATGCGCGCGGTGGACGGCGTTGCCGACGTTCACCATGTCCACCTGTGGATGATCGACGAACACCGCAGCGCGGTGAACGCACATATCGTGGTGGACCTTGGCGCGTGGGGCCGGGCGGATGCGATTAAAAGCGTGGTGCGCCAGTCTTTGACCGTTCATGGCATCGCGCACACGACGCTGGAAATCGAATGTAGCCGCCACGCTTGCCAAGGGGCGGGGCTGATCGGCGATGCCCCTGCCATGGTCCAAGATCACGACCACACGCATGGGTCCTAGGTCCCCCCTTCTTCTGGTTGAAAATACCTTGGGGGTTTGGGGGCAAAGCCCCCAATGGATCGGCTCGGCGTAGCCGAGACGAAACATAACGACAGGACACGAAAAAGGGGGCCGCAAATCTGCGACCCCCTCCATCTTGAATCGCAAAACTTAGACGAGCGACATCAGCTTCTTAGCCGCTTCTTCGGACGACGCAGGGTTCTGGCCCGTGACCAGCTTGCCGTCGGTGACGACGAAAGAGCCCCAGTCGGCACCTTTTTCATAGTTGCCGCCGTTGGCTTTCAGCATGTCCTCGACCAGGAACGGTACGACGTCGGTCAGGCCGACGGCGTCTTCCTCGGTGTTCGTAAAGCCGGTGACGGTCTTACCAGTGACCAGCGGCTTGCCGTCGATCATGGTGTTCTTAAAGATCGCAGGTGCGTGGCAGACGGCGGCAAGGGGCGTGCCTGCGGTGGTGACGGTTTCGATCAGCTTGATGCTGTCGGCGTCATTTGCCAGATCCCACAGCGGGCCGTGGCCACCGGGGTAAAAGACGGCGTCATAGCCGGCGGCGTCGATGGTCGACAGCACATCGGTGTTTGCCAGCGCTTTTTGTGCATCGGCGTCGTCCTTGAAGCGGTCAGTCGCAGGGGTCTGCGCGTCTTTGGTGTCGGACGATGGGTCAAGCGGTGGCTGACCGCCCTTGGGGGACGCGATGGTGATATCCGCGCCTGCGTCTTTGAAGACGTAATAGGGTGCGGCGAATTCTTCGAGCCAGAAGCCAGTCTTCTTGCCAGTATCGCCCAGTTTGTCGTGCGATGTCAGAACCATAAGAATTTTCATGGGGTGTCCTTTCAAAATGCCACGCCCCGCGGCCGGTAAGGCGCAGGGCGTCTATGGGGACTAAACCATTTAAGTGTCTTGTGGTTCCATACTAGGGGACGTGTCGCCACGTCACCCCGCAGATTAGCGCTCTAGCTGGCTGCGGTACTCTTCCGCTTCTTGCCGGGCATCGCGCAAACCGTCCATGGCGGCGCGCAGCTCTGCCTCGGTTTGGGACAGCTGATTGGTGATCTCAGCCTCGCGTTGTTGCAGATAGGTGATGGCCTGGTCGCGGGTTTCTTCGGCCTCGTGCAGGGCCTGCGCCATGCGGTCAAGCTCTCCGATCTCGGCCTTGGTGACGCGGGTGGCGCGGTTGACCAACCAGCTGGCAAACCAGCCAAGGACGAAAGCGACAAAAAGGATGATCGCCGTGGCGACGATGAATTCGGTGCGGTTCACGGGGCGGTCCTGACTGTCATTCGTTCGTCTCATTCGCTGTTTCAGAGGTGGCTTCGGACTCGGCTGCGACGTCGTCCAGCGTTGTCGTCTCTTCTTCGGTTTTGGTCAAAGAGAATGCGATGCGGCGGTTTGCTTCGCGCCCGTCGGCGGTATCGTTATCGGCAATGGGATCGGCTTCACCATAGCCGATGGCGGTGAAGGTCGCGATGGGGATGCGGCGGACGCGCAGGGCGGTCAGCACGGCATCGGCGCGGGTTTGGGACAGCTCTTGGTTCATCTCTTCGCCGCCTTGGCTGTCGGTATAGCCCGCGATTTGCAGGCGAATATCGGGGCAGCGCTGCAAGATTTCGGCGATGTCATCGACGATGGGCTGCGAATCCGATGTCAGCGTGGCAGAGCCGGGATCAAAGCCGATTTTGCGCCCCTCAGTTACGTTTTCGATATTCGCGATGCATTCGTCTGGCGTCGGCAGGCCCGCGGATGGATCAAGTTCCTTGACGTAGGTGATGTCCAAATCCGCCTCTGCGGTTTGGCCCAGTTTGCTGATCAGCAGGTTGGTCACGATCGCGGGCGCGTTTGCGTTGCCGGTGTTACCTTTGACGGTCACAAGGTCAGGCGTCACAGAGACGCTGCCGTTTTTCAACTGGGCCAGCACTTCGATCCCGGCAAGGACACGCATGGACCAGTCCTGCGGCAGATCGCCCGTAACGCGGGTGCCCATGGTGACATTGGTCGCGCCAAATTTGGCCGCTGCGTAGTTTTCAGCGGTCATGTTGGACAGATCGTCCGTCATCCGGCCGCGCAGTTGCACAGCGCCTTCGGGGCTGCGCAGGGCGGTGAATGTGGGTGGTCCGTCGGCTGTCGCCTCTGGTGGGCGGGGCAGGTCGGTGGACAGGGCGTAAACGTCCGGCAGGGCGTTTTCTAACACGCCCGTGATGCGGTCAAAGGTGTCCTGATCGGTGGTCTCTAGGCCGACGAGCGTGATGTCGGTGTCAGCCAGCGTGACGGTGCCGCCGCCGATGTCCGTCACGGCCTTGATCGCCAGCGCGGCGGCACGGCCCCACGTGCGCGACGGCACGCCAAGCGCCTGCACGCAGGTGGATCGCCCGGTATAGCCAGCGGCGATGGCGGCTTCCATGATCTGCTGTTCGGTGGCGGGGCTGTCGGCCGCGCAGGCGGCAAAGCGTGCGCCGTCATCGTCCTGCGTAAAGCGGATGGTATAGGGAGAGATCACCGGGCGCGGCGCAGTGATGCGCACTTGGCGGCGGACGCCTTGCGGCACATTGCGGGCCAGCGCGGTTTCAAAGTCGGCTTTTTGCGTTGCGCTGTCGGCGATGGCGGTGATCGCGATCCGGCCATCCGACACCGAAATCTTGGACCGCGGCAGCAGGTCCAGCGCGCGCAGGGCATAGGTCATGGCGTCGCGCCATGTGTCCGGCACGGGGTAATCCGCGGTTTCCAGCAGGTCGGTCACGGTCAGGCCGCGTGCGATCTGGGTGATGCGGGCGTCCAGCGCCTCGCGGTCGGTGGCTGTCGGGATCAGGCCGATGATTGATACACCGCTATCGCCGCGCAAAATTTCGACGGCAAAATCGGGGGCGGCGATGCCTGCGGTATCAACGACGGACATGTTGTCGATCACGCGGCTGGCGTCCACGACCCGCCCTGCGGTGGAGATGGCGCGAAAGCGGGCGGCCTCTGTCGGGGCTTCGCCTTCGATGATGACTTGCAGACCGTCGCCCAGCACGCTGGCCCAAGGCATTTGCGCGTCGACAAGGTCCTCTTGGACGGACACGACCGACACATCCTCGACGATGGCGACGGTCGCGCGGGCGGCAAGGGTGCAGGCGATAGCGGCGATGACAAAGACGCCGATGCGCAAAAACAGGTGTGACAGACGCATGGGTCGTGGAATCCTTGGACTTGGTCTGGACGTGATCTGAAAGTGGTCTAAGCGCAGGGGCGGCTGGACGCAATCACACCAGCAGCGCGACGGCGAAAAACGGCAAGGGCAAAAGGCCCGCGTTACGGTTGGACCGGAACAGCATCAGCAAGCTTGCCGTGTCATTCGGGCGGAACCGCGTCAGCTGCCATGTCAGGTGCCATGCCAGCGCCCAAGGGCCCAGCAAAGCGATCAGCAGGGACGGCAGGCTGCGGTCGATCGTGGCACCAATCACGGCGAGGCCTAGTAAAAACAAGGTGCCAACAAGGAAACCGCGCAGCCACATCGGGCTGTTGTCGCCGAATAGGCGGGCGGTGGATTTCACGCCGATCAGGGCGTCGTCCTCTGTGTCTTGGTGGGCGTAGATGGTGTCATAGAACAGCGTCCAGCTGATGCCCGCGACGTAAAGCGCGACAGCGGGCCAGCCCAGCGATCCGGTATGCGCCGTCCACAGCAGCAGCGCGCCCCAGTTGAACGCAAGGCCAAGGAACACCTGCGGCCACCACGTGAAGCGCTTGGCAAAGGGATAGATCGCAACAGGGATCAGCGCCGCGATACCTAGGGCGATGGCGGCTAGCGGCATCGTCAGCAGAATCGCGAATGCGACAGCGCATTGCGCGACCATCCATGCCAGCGCCTGTTTGACCGTGACCGCGCCAGACGGAATGGGCCGCGAGCGGGTGCGCGCAACAGAGCCGTCGATGTGGCGGTCGGTGATGTCGTTCCACGTACAGCCCGCGCCGCGCATCAGGGCCGCGCCAATGGCAGAGCCTGCGATCAGCCAGACGTCGAAGGCAGTAAAGCTGTTCGTCGCCAGCGCCGCCAGCGCAATCGCCCACCAACAGGGCAGCAGCAGCAGCCATGTGCCGATGGGGCGATCAAGGCGCGACAGGCGCAAATAGGGTCGCCACGATTGCGGCGCACGGGTGTCGACCCAGTTTCCGGCGCTATCGGCGACACGGCCTGCGGCATTGGTGGTCGCTGCCTCTGGTGTCCGGGTGGTCTGGTGCATATGTTCTGCCCATGGCATCAAAAATTCGCCTTTTTGTAGAGCACCCCTTGGGGGAAGGGCAAACGGTTCCTCTGGATAAGGACCGTGCGCTGTATCTTTTTGCCGTGATGCGGCTGTCCGTTGGTGATGTGCTGACGCTGATCAACGGGCGTGACGGTGCGTGGGATGCGCAAGTCATCGAAGGGTCCAAGCGGGGCGGCGTCCTGCTGGTGCAGGCACAAACCGCGCCGCAGATTGCGCCGCCGGACCTTTGGCTGATCTTTGCCCCGATCAAAAAGGTGCGCACCGATTTCATCGTCGAAAAGGCGGTGGAACTGGGCGTGGCGCGTATTTTGCCCGTTGTGACAGATTTCACGAATGAAAAGGCGCGTCAGGACAAGTTGCAGGCCCATGCGGTCGAGGCGGCAGAGCAATGCGGCGGCACCTATGTGCCCGACGTGGCCGAGGTCACGAAATTGTCAGCTGTGCTGGATGGTTGGGGCGATCGGCGGATTTTGTTCTGCGACGAAGGCTTGGTTGGCACGGCCGCGAATCTGGCCAGCCTGACGCCCGGACCTTGGGCCGTGCTGATCGGACCAGAGGGCGGCTTTTCGGACAGTGAGCGCGCGCGGCTGCATGCGATGCCGCAGGCGCAGGCGATCAGTCTGGGGCCGCGGATTTTGCGCGCCGATACGGCGGCGGTCGCTGCATTGACGCTGTGGCAGACGACGCTGGGGGACTGGCAGTGAGGCTGCTGCAAAGCCGATCACTGGGCGAAAAATCAGAAGGCCGCAGACGCGGGCGGCAGTGTGAAACAGAAGGGCAAGCGCATGGCTGAGTTTTTGAGGCCGCAGGCGCGGGCGACCCTGTGGCGCTGGCGAGAGGTCTTATTTGCAGGGGCTTTGGCAGCATTGGGCCTGTGGTGGGCGCTGGGCAGCTTTGGTCTGGTCAAGTGGATCGGCATCGTTCTGGTTCTGCTGGCGGTCGCGATCGCAGCGGCTGGCGTGCAGCGCGCACGGTTCCGCCAAGATGGGCAGGGGCCGGGAATTGTCATGCTGGACGAGCGGCGCTTGGTCTACATGGGGCCGCTGACGGGCGGCGCGATGGATGTCGCGGATCTGACCCGGTTAGAGCTGGAACCCGCCGCCATGCCGCGCCCGCATTGGGTGCTGACGGGCGTGGGCGGGCAGGCGCTGGCTATTCCAGTGAACGCGGAAGGGGCTGAAACGTTGTTCGATGTCTTCGCCGCTTTGCCGGGGATTCGCAGTGGTTCGGTCCTAGATGTGCTGGAACGCACACCCGGTGCGCGGGTGACCGTGTGGGAAAAGGAACGAACGCTCTTGCATTGACGCAAGGGGTGGGTCACGCCAGATACTCTGTGAAACCCGCGCGATGAAAAGGCTGCCCTTATGTCCATTCCCCAAACCGGTGGCGGCCCCATCGAAAGCCATGATCAACTGGCAGAGATGCTGTCCAAGGGCTGTAAGCCCAAGGATCAATGGCGTATCGGCACAGAACACGAGAAATTCGGCTATATCAAAGCGACCAACATGCCGCTGCCCTATGAGGGCGACGTCGGCATCAAGGCGATGCTGGAAGGGCTGGAGCAGCGATTCGGCTGGGACCGCGTTGAAGAAGGCGGCAAGATCATTGGCCTGACCAAGGACGGTGCGAATGTGTCGCTAGAGCCGGGCGGTCAGCTAGAGCTGTCAGGCGCGCCGCTTGAGACGATCCACCAGACCTGCGATGAAGTGAACCACCATTTGGCGCAGGTCAAAGAGATCGCGGATGAGATGGGCGCAGGCTTTATCGGTCTGGGCGCAGCGCCTGAATGGACGCACGAGCAGATGCCGCTGATGCCCAAGGGGCGTTACAAACTGATGGACGCCTATATGGGCACCGTTGGCACGCATGGCACGCAGATGATGCGGCGGACCTGCACGGTTCAGGTGAACCTGGATTTCAGCTCTGAAGTCGACATGGTGCAAAAGCTGCGCGTGGCGATTGCCCTGCAGCCTGTCGCGACGGCGCTATTCGCGAATTCGCCTTTCTTTGAGGGCAAGCCGAACGGCCACAAGTCTTGGCGTTCGCGCGTCTGGCGGGGCCTTGACGACTCGCGCACCGGCATGCTGCCTTGGGTGTTCGAGGACGGCATGGGGTTCGAGCGTTGGGTGGACTGGGTCCTCGATGTGCCGATGTATTTTGTCTACCGCGACGGTAAGTATATCGACGCGCTGGGCCAGTCGTTCCGCGATTTCCTGAAGGGCGAGCTGCCTGCGCTGCCGGGCGAGAAGCCATTGCTGAGCGATTGGGCTGACCATTTGACGACGGTCTTCCCCGAAGCGCGGATCAAGCAATTCATCGAGATGCGCGGTGCTGACGGTGGCCCATGGCGGCGTCTGTGTGCGCTGCCGGCGTTCTGGGTTGGTCTGACTTATGACCAAGGCGCGCTGGATGCGGCATGGGACCTGTGCAAGGACTGGACCGCAGAGCAGCGTCAGGCGCTGCTGGTGGCGTCGAGCGTGGACGGGTTGCAGGCCAAGGTGGACGGCATCGATATGCACCAGTTGGCGAAGGCCTGTGTGGATATCGCCCATGGCGGATTGAAGGCGCGGGCCAAGCCCGGTGCAGGCGGTTTGGTTGCGGATGAGACACATTTCCTGAATGCGCTGCAGGAAAGCGTCGAGACGGGCCAAGTGCCTGCGGATGAGCTGCTTGCCAAGTACCACGGTGAGTGGGGCGGTGATTTGAGCAAGATCTATCCGGAATATTCTTATTGAGAGGTTGGCTGGGGGCTCTGCCCCCGGCTGCGCCTCCCCCGAGGTATTTTAGACCAGAAGAAGAGGAGGCGTGCCGGTTTGGGCGCGCCTTTATTTTGCCGCAATTGCGGTGAAGGTGGCGGGATGATTGCAGGATTTTTGTTCAAGCGGATTGCGCCGATCGCGTTGATTGCGGGACCTTTGGCGCTGGGGCTGCCGGTCAAGGCGGGCGGCGCGTTTGTGCTGGGCGCGTTGGCGGGGCTGGCTGTGGTGCTGCCCTTTGCGCTGGCGCTGCGGCTGGTGAACCTACGCATGGTGCTGGGCTGGCCGCTGTGGCTGCTGGGGGCAGCGCTGCGCCTGCTTTGGCGCGGGCGCAGGATTATTTAGCTTTTCGCGCCGATCTTAGGCTCGGTCCCTTTGCGCAGGCGGGCGATATTGGCCCAGTGGCGCAGGTAGATCAGGATCGCGAGCACGGTGGCGAGTGCGAACAGGTCGCCGCGGCCGATCAGCACCAGCACGATGGGCGTCCAGCCTGCGGCGAGCAAGGCCGCGAGGGACGAGATTTTGCCGAATTTGGCGGTCAGTCCCCAGATGGCGCAGGCGATCAGGCCTGCCAGTGGCACGAGCGCCAGCATGATGCCAAGGAAGGTTGCCACGCCTTTGCCGCCGCGAAAGCCAAGCCAAACGGGAAAGCAGTGGCCAATCAGGGCGGCCAGCGCGGCCAGTTGCACGGCGTCATAGGAGGAGGCGAAGGCGCTGGCGAGCAGCACAGCGATGGCCCCTTTCAGCGCGTCGCCTAGCAGGGTCAGGGCAGCGGCGCGTTTGTTGCCGGTGCGCAGCACATTCGTGGCCCCGATATTGCCAGAGCCGATTGTGCGCAGATCGCCGAGGCCCATGACGCGGGCGAGGATGACGCCCGTCGGGATAGAGCCGAGCAGGTAACCGATAGCGCCCCAAAGCAGCAGCATGGCGACGGGTGAGGAAATATCAGGCATCGAAGCCTCCTTGAACGTGGGTGCCAGCGACACAGGTGCCCCCGACCCATGTACCGATCACGCGCCCTTGCAGGCGGGCGCCGTCGAACGGGGTATTCTTGGATTTTGACAGAAGTGTGGCGCGGTCCAGCACGAAAGGTGCATCGGGGTCGAAGAGCACCAGATCGGCGGGGGTACCCGGCGTCAGGCGGCCTGCGGGCAGGTTCAGCAGGTGCGCCGGGTTCAGCGTGAGGGCGCGAAACAGGCGCGGCAGGGTGATCTGGCCCGCGTGCACCAAACGCAGCGCGGCGGGGAGCAATGTTTGCAGCCCGACAGCGCCAGCGGCGGCGTGTTCAAACGGTAGGCGTTTGGATTCCTCGTCCTGCGGCGTGTGCATGGAGCAGACGATATCGATCAGCCCCTCGGCTAGCGCGTTGATGACGGCTTGACGGTCATCCTCTGACCGCAGCGGCGGGGTCAGTTTAAAGAAGGTGCGGTAGTCGGCGACATCCATGTCGTTCAGCGTCAGGTGGTGGATGCTGATGCCAGCGGTGATTTTCAGGCCGTTCCGCTTGGCCCGTTCTAGCGCCGGCAGGGCGCGGGCGGTGGTGATCTGGTCAGCATGATAGCGCGCGCCGGTCATTTCCAGCAGGGCGATATCCCGGTCAAGGCCCATGCGTTCCGCCATGGGCGACACGGCAGGCAACCCGCGCAGCGATGCGAATTTGCCGCTGGTGACGCAGGCCCCGGCAGACAGGCCCGGGTCCTGGGGGTGGCCGATGACCAATGCGCCAAGGCTGCGGGCATAGGTCAGGGCGCGGGAGAGGACTTTGGTATCCGTGACGACGTGATCGCCATCGGTGAAAGCGACAGCGCCTGCGTCGAGCAGGAAACCGATCTCGGTCATCTCTCGGCCTTCGCGGCCCTTTGTCAGGGTCGCCATGGGCAGAACGTTAACGCAGGCCTCGACCTCGGCCCGGCGGCGGACGAACTCCAGCGCCTCTGGCGTGTCGATGGGGGGAGCGGTGTCGGGGCGGGTGACGATGGTGGTAACGCCGCCAGCGGCTGCGGCGCGGCCAGCAGAGCGGAAGGATTCCTTGTGCCGCTCGCCCGGTTCAGAGACTTTGACGCCGATGTCGATAATGCCGGGGGCGAGGCACGCGCCGTCGCAATCAATCACAGTGGCCCCCGCTGGGGCATCGGCGTTCAGGGCCGTGATCAGGCCGTCCTGCACGGTCAAGGTACCGACATCGTCGGTCAGAGCGACCGGGTCGATCAGGCGGGCGTTTATAAAATGTAGGGTTGTCATGCGGTCCTGCGTCTTGCGGCGGTCGGGCAAGGTGTAGGGAGCGCGGGCAGCAGGGTCAATCTTTGCCGCATGTTTCGGGGGATGTGGTTAGCTGGCCACCCAGATCATCAGGGCGACAAGGGCAAAAAGGACCAGCAGCGCGATGGTGGCGACGCGGCCGGACATGGCGGCGTTGCTGGGCGGCGCTTTGCTGCCGGTCACGGTACCAGTCGCGGCGTCTGATGTCAGCGGTGCGGCGGGTGCGGTCAGGCGGGCGGGCGCTCCCGTCGTGGTGACGTGTGTGACCTGCGGTGCAAGGGTTAGGGTCACGTCGCGGCCCGCGCTGGCGCGGGACATGATCAGGACGGCGATGCCATGCAAATCGCGCAGGGCGGGATCGACAGCAGCCTCTGGCGGGATGTCATAGCCTTGGTTCAGGTAGTCGAGCAGGGTCAGCCCCGATAGATCGCGGGTGTCAACGACGTCGATATAGGTCGGATCAAGGGTATCGGTGCCGAAGAGCGCCAAGAGCGCCTCTGGCGTGCGATCAGAGAGGCCTTCGGGCAGGGGGTCCGTGACTTTGAAGACGCGGATCAGGCCGTGGTCGTTCGCAGGGATGGTCAGGGTCATGCGGCAAGCTCCGTTTGTCGTGTAAGAGGGCAACCGCGCAGGGGCGGGACTGGTTCCCGGATCAGGCGTCGGCTTCTGCGCGGGCGGCGCGCAGGTTGCGGGCCAGCAGGTCCATCGCGGCCATGCGGACAGCGACGCCCATTTCCACCTGCGTTTGAATGACAGAGCGGTTGATGTCGTCGGCGATGGTGCCGTCGATTTCAACGCCGCGGTTCATTGGGCCGGGGTGCATGACGATGGCGTCGGGCTTGGCGCGGGCCAGTTTGGCTGCATCAAGGCCGTAGCGGTGAAAATATTCCCGCTCTGACGGGATAAACCCGCCGTCCATGCGTTCCTTTTGCAGGCGGAGCATCATCACGACGTCGACGTCCTGCAGACCCTTTTCCATATCATCGAACACCTCGACCCCGAATTCACCGATGCCGGCAGGCATCAGGGTCGGCGGGGCGATCAGGCGGACGCGGTTTTCCATTTTGCCGAGCAGCATGATGTTGGACCGGGCGACGCGGGAATGGGCGATGTCGCCGCAGATCGCAATGGACAGGCGGTGCAGGCGCCCTTTGGCGCGGCGAATGGTGAGGCCGTCAAGCAGGGCCTGCGTGGGGTGTTCGTGGCGGCCGTCGCCCGCATTCAGTACCGCGCCATTCACCTTTTGCGCCAGCAGATCGACCGCGCCAGAGGACGGATGCCGCACAACCAGCAGGTCGGGGTGCATGGCGTTCAGGGTCAGGGCCGTGTCGATTAGGGTTTCGCCCTTTTTGACACTGCTGGACTGCATCGCCATGTTCATCACATCCGCGCCCAGCTTTTTGCCAGCAAGTTCAAAGCTGGCTTGGGTGCGGGTGGAGTTTTCGAAGAACATGTTGATCTGGGTCATGCCTGCCAGCACGTCGCGGTGGGTTTTGCCGGCGCGGTTGTCGGTGGCGTAGGTATCGGCCAGATCAATCAGGGTTGTGATCTCGTCCGGGGCCAGATGTTCGATGCCCAGCAGGTGGCGTGCGCGGAATGACATGATGGCTCTCCTTCTTGATGGCGGTGGTTATAGGCGGGCGCGGGATGGGGGGCCAGCCCCCCCGGCTGCGCCGTCCCCCCGAGATATTTTTGACCAGAAGAAGGGGACTGCGTTCCGCCTTTGGCTGGGGTAGAGTGAGGCCTATGGAATCAAGTGAGACATATTGGGCCGAGGTTGCCTTGCTCGACTGGCAAGTGGCCTTGGGCGCGGATGAGGCGATTGGCGATGTGCCCGTCGACCGCTATGCGCTGGAAGCCGTGGCGGCGAAGGCTGCGCCAGTGAAGCTTGCCCCCGGTACGCGGCCACCGCCGCCGCCGATCCCGGTGCCCGAAAAGTTCGACGCCGTGGCGCTGGCGCGCGAGGCGGCTGAGGCGGCGGCAGATTTGGCGGCGCTGGCGGCGGCGCATGAAGGGTTCGAGCTGTGCGCGCTGAAGCGCGGTGCGCGCAACTTTGTCGGGGCCGAGGGACACATGGCCGCGCGTGTCATGGTGATTGGCGATGCGCCGGGCCGGGCCGAGGATCAGGCGGGACGTCCCTTTGTTGGGCCGCAGGGCACGTTGCTGGACCGGATGCTGGGGGCGATCGGGCTGGACCGGACGTCCGAGGCCGCGGCGCAGGCGGCTTATGTCATGCATGTGATGCCTTGGCGCACGGCGGGGGCGGGCATGCCGCTGGCGGATGATCTGGCGATGATGCTGCCGTTTGTGCAGCGGCATATCGCGCTGGTGCAGCCGGATGTTGTCGTCTGTATGGGCAATGCGGCTTGTCAGGCCTTGCTGGGACGCGCCGGCATTACGCGAATGCGCGGGCAGTGGGCCGAGGTGATGGGCCGCCCCGCGCTGCCGATGTTTTCGCCGGACATGCTGCTGGGCCAGCCGGCGGCCAAGCGCGAGGCTTGGGCCGACCTGCTGGCGCTGAAGGCGCGGCTGCGGGGCTAAGGCTTAGTTGGCGGGCGCAGGCTCTGCCGGGGCGGTGTCAACATTGACGGGCGCGTCGCCGTTGACGGGTGCCTCACCTTCAGTCGCGGGCTCTGGCGCGGGGGCCGGTGTTAGCAGGGCACCGTCGGCCCAATCGCCCGTGGTTTCAGTGCCTGTAGCATAACGCATGGTGCCGGGGCCTTCGCGGCGGCCGCGCACGAATGCGCCCTCGTAGACGTCGCCGTTGGCGTAGGTCGCGACGCCCTTGCCGCTGATTTCGCCGTCCTGCCATTCGCCTGCATAGACGAAGCCATCGGGCAGGGTGATCGTGCCGGTGCCGTGGCGCTGGCCGTTCAGGAATTCACCCTCGTAGACCGTGCCGTCAGCATAAGTGGCCGTGCCCATGCCGTTGCGCTGCCCGTCCGCCCAGCTGCCCGCGTAGGTATAGCCGTCGGGGTAGGTCATGGTGCCGGTGCCTTCGTTCTTGGCATTCACAAAGTCGCCGTCATACACAAGGCCGTTGGCATAGGTCGCAACTCCGCGCCCGTCGATGACGCCGTTGGTCCATGCCCCGTCATAGGTCGAGCCGTCGGCGTAGGTGATTTTGCCCGTGCCATTCGCCAGATCGGCGGTGAAGGCACCGACGTAAACCGCGCCGTCGGGATAGGTAACTTCGCCCATGCCGTCGATCTGGCCGTCTTTCCAGTCGCCGCTGTAGCGATAGCCGTCTGTCCCGGTAAAGGTGCCCGTGCCATTGCGGCGGTCATCGGTAAAGCCGCCGTCATAGATATCGCCGTTGGCATAAGTGACTTTGCCGGTGCCGTCGCGTTTGCCGGCAGCAAGGTCGCCTTCGTAAATGTCGCCATTGGGCTGGATCAGTTTGCCCGTGCCTTGGATTTGGCCGTCGACCCAGGTGCCTTCATAGATCAGGCCGTCTTTCATGGTCAGGGTGCCGGTCCCGTCGCGCTCTCCTGCTTTCAGCGCGCCTTCATAGATGGCGCCGTCGGGATAGGTGACGCGGCCGACGCCTTCTTTGACGCCATTGATCCAGGGGCCGGTGTATTCATAGCCGTCGGGGCTGCGCATGGTACCGGTGCCGTGGTGCATCGCGTTGCGGAATTCGCCTTCGTACACGACGCCATTGGCGTAGCGGGCGATGCCGCGGCCGGTGATATTCCCCTCGAGCCAGTCGCCCTCGAATGTGCCGCCGTCAGCAAAGGTGATCTTGCCGGTGCCGTCGGGTTTGCCTGCGGCAAATGTGCCTTCGTAGATTGACCCATTGGGGAAGGTCGCAGATCCGGTGCCGCTGATTTCGCCCTGCGTCCAGTTGCCGGTATAGCTGTAGCCGTTGGGCAGGGTGTAGGTGCCCGTGCCATGCTGTTTGCCGTTCAGGAATGCGCCTTCATACACGCCGCCGTCGTCGTATTGCTTGGTTTCCACGGTCTGTGCCGTAGCTGCCCCCGCAAGGGTCATTGCCAAGAGTGCTGCCGTTGCAAAACGCGTCATGGGGAGTCCTGTGATTGCCTCAGAACCTGAGGGTAAAGAAACCCTGGGCCGCAGGCAACGGGGCAAGCGGGGCAGCGGCGGGTTTCCCTTGGGCGGATATCTGCTATTTGCAGTCCAAACCCGGAGATATCGCCCATGACTGACACCTATCGCATCACCTTGGCGCAGCTGAACCCAACCGTTGGGGATTTGGCAGGCAATGCCGCAAAGGCGCTGGACGCGTGGCGGCAGGGGCGTGATGCGGGGGCGCAGATGGTTGCGCTGCCAGAGATGTTCATCACGGGGTATCAGACGCAGGATTTGGTCCGGCGCAACGCCTTCATTCTGGATGCCGTCGCGGCGATTGAAAAACTGGCAGCGGATTGCGCTGACGGTCCCATCTTGATGATTGGCGGACCGGCGGTCGAGGGCGTGAAGCTGCACAACTGCTATTACATGCTACAAGGCGGCAAGATCGCAGGGCGTGCGGATAAGTTTTTCCTGCCCAACTATAATGTCTTTGACGAGGTGCGCCTGTTCAGCCGGGGCGCAATCCACGGCCCCTTTGCCACGCAAGGCCCGCGCATTGGCACGCCGATTTGCGAGGATGCCTGGTATCCTGACGTGGCAGAGGCGCAGGTCGAAAGCGGGGCGGAGGTGTTGCTTGTCCCCAACGGCAGCCCCTATTTCCGTGACAAGTTCAACATTCGCCTGAACAATATGGTCGCCCGCGTGATCGAAAATGACGTGCCGCTGATCTATGTGAACATGGTTGGCGGGCAGGACGACCAGATGTTCGATGGTGGATCGTTCGTGCTGAACCGGGGCGGCAAGCTGGCGTTGCAGATGCCGATTATGGAAGAGGCGATTGCCCACGTCGATCTGATCCGCGAAGGCGGCGCTTGGGTCGCGGCAGAGGGCGCGAAAGCGCATCACCCAGACAGCCATGAGCAGGACTATCGCGCGATGGTGGAAACCCTGCGCGATTATTGCGGCAAGACCGGTTTCAAAAAGGTGCTGCTGGGCCTGTCCGGCGGGATCGACAGTGCGATTGTCGCCGTGATTGCGGCTGACGCGCTGGGGCCGGACAATGTGCGCGGCGTGATGCTGCCCAGCAAATACACCTCTCAGGCGTCTTTGGATGATGCGCAGGGGGTCGTGGATGCGCTGGGCTGTGCCTTTGACACGGTGCTGATTTCCGGGCCTGTTGACGCGGTGGGCACGGCATTGGCCCCGCTGTTTGACGGGCTCGCGCCCGATCTGACCGAAGAGAATATCCAAAGCCGGATGCGCGGGCTGCTACTGATGGCGCAGTCGAACAAGTTTGGCGAAATGCTGCTGACCACTGGCAATAAGTCAGAGGTCGCAGTGGGTTATGCCACGATTTACGGTGATATGGCGGGCGGTTATAACCCGATCAAGGATCTGTATAAGACGCGGGTGTTCGACATTTGCCGCTGGCGCAATGCCAACCACCGTCCGTGGATGAAGGCCCCTGCGGGGGAAATGATCCCTGTCAGCATTATCGACAAGCCGCCCAGTGCAGAACTGCGGCCCGATCAGCGCGATGACGACAGCCTGCCGCCCTATGACATCCTTGACGGCATCCTGACGATGCTGGTCGATGACGAATCCAGCGTCGCGGATTGCGTCGCTGCGGGCTACGACAGGGCCACGGTCAAGAAGGTCGAGCATCTGGTTTATATCAGCGAATATAAACGCTTTCAGTCGGCCCCCGGCACGCGGTTGTCGCGCCGGGCGTTCTGGCTGGATCGCCGCTATCCCATCGTAAACCGCTGGCGCGACAACGGGTAGCGGACGACGACCTGATCGTTCACGCGGTATCGAATCCCGGTGCAGCGCTGTGCGGGGTGGGCAGTCGATAGCGCGGGTTTCGCCTTGGTTTCGAATGCTTCGGACAAAGAGCAGGCATGGCGCGTAATGCGGCAACCCGCGGGCCGGTGATGTTTTGCGCGCGGGCTGTGGTCTGCTGGCGGGCAGCGACAAGCCTTTCTGTCAACGCCTTGCGATTGTTGCCGAAATCAAGGCCCGGGCTGGGCGGATAGCCGCCTGCACTCCGTTTGGCCACGGAACGATTGGCCACTGCCGCGCATTTCATTCCCAGAACGCCGTCTTGTTAAGTAGTATCGATCATCGGTGCAGCGGGACGGCCTAAAGGAAGACTCGCATGAAACTGACAACACTCACAATCGCCTCTGCCATCGCTTTGACCGCAGCTGTCCCTGCCTTCGCGCAGACCACCTCTGCCAAGGCGGGCGCAGAACTGACCGTGCGGACCGATCCAACCATCGCAGCGCCAATCACGGGCGTGCTGGCCTTGAACGAAGAGGTCACAATCGAAGGCTGCCTGGAAGACGTCAGCTGGTGCAAGGTCACTGCTGCGGACGCAGAAGGCTGGGCATCGGGCCAGTACCTGTATGTTGAGGACAACGCCAACGCCGTGCCGCTGGTCGACATGGCCGGCAACCCAGAAGAGCTGGTGATCATCACGCAGACCGAAGAGGGTGTGTCGCAGGGTGACCAGAACGGCGCAGCCGTCGCGACCGCCACGGTCGGTGCATTGACCGCCTTCGCACTGGGCGGCCCCGTGGGTGCCATCGTGGCCAGCGGTATCGCAGGTACAGCCGTCGGCGCAGCAGCGGTTGAACCCACACCAGATACGCTGACCTATGTTGCGGCGAACCCGGTTGATACGGTCTATCTGGACGGCGAAGTCGTTGTCGGCGCTATCGTCCCCGCGGAGATCACGACCTTTGAGGTGCCACAGCCAGAGTACCGTTACCTGAACGTGAACAACCTGCCAGTTCTGGTCGACGCTGAAACCGGCACAATCGTTCAGATCATTCGCTAAAACGATCTGATATTGCACTAAATTTGGGCCCCGCATTATGATGCGGGGCCCTTTTTGTTGGGGAAGGCGTTGGCGCTTGGACATTGTCTGGCGCAGGGCTAGATCGAACTTGTCACAGATCAGGAAGCCCAAGATGAACGCGACGAATGATGATACCCCGCTGGCCGGGCGATGGTTTGCCATGGCGGCATTGCTGGTTGCGGGTTTCATGAACCTGATCGACGTGACCATCGTCAACGTCGCTATCCCGTCGTTGCAGGACGCCTTTGGCGCGACGGACAGCCAGATCGAATGGGTCGTGGCGATTTATATCCTGACCTTTGCGCTGTTGCTGCTGCCGATGGGGCGACTGGGCGACCGGGTCGGGCGGCGACGGATGTTCATCGCGGGTGTGTGCGTGTTCACCTTCGGCTCTGCGCTATGCGGGCTGGCCCCGTCGATTTATACGCTGGTCGCGGCGCGGGTGGTGCAGGGGATTGGCGGCGCGATGATGACGCCGCAGACGCTGGCGATTGTGCCCTCGCTCTTTGCACCCAAGGAACGCGGGCTGGCCTTTGCGCTGTTCGGGCTGTCGGCAGGCCTTGCCAGCGTGACAGGGCCGGTGCTGGGCGGGTTCCTGATTGGCGCGGATATTCAAGGGCTTGACTGGCGGCCGATCTTTTTGGTGAACGTGCCGGTCGGCATCATCGCCGTGATCGGCGCGCTGAAGTTTGTGCCCAATCTGCCCGGCAATAAGGGGCTAGAGGTCGACTTTGTCGGGATCGGCCTTGCGGCCATTACCACGCTACTGGTGATGTTCCCCCTGATTGAGGGGCGTCAGGTTGGCTGGCCGCTGTGGATTTTCGCGATGATGGCGTCCGCGCTGCCGATGCTGTGGGTCTTTGTCTGGTGGCAACGCCGCCGGGCTGAGATGGGGCGGGCGCAACTGCTGCCCGTGGCCTTGTTCCGCAACCGCAATTTCATGGTCGGCACTGGGATCGTCATGCTGCTGTTTGCGGGCATTCCGGGGTTTTTCCTTGTGCTTGCGATCCTGCTGCAAGTCGGAAACGGCTTCACGCCGTTGCAATCTGGTCTGACAACAATCCCGTTCTCGATTGGTGTGCTGACAGCATCAATCGCGGCGGGACGATTGGGCAACCGCTTTTTGCGGCCCCGGATCAGTATGGGAGGCGCGTTGCTGGCCAGCTGCATGATTTTGCTGCCCTTTGTGACACCGCAAGAGGCCGGAGAGATCAGCCGCAACGCATTCATGATCCCCTTGTTCATGGGCGGGCTGGGGCTTGGCACGGCAATATCGCCGCTGTTCAACACGGTCCTGGGGCAGGTGAAGGACGCGGATACCGGCTCTGCCTCTGGTGCACTGCAGTCGTTTCAGCAGCTCGGCGGTGCCTTGGGAATTGCGGTTATGGGGCAACTGTTCTTTGCCCATGTCACCAGCGGTTTGCAGGCAGGAGAGGGGAAGGTCGCGGTCTATTCGGATGCGTTGCAACTGGCGCTGCTGTTTTCAACGGTGTCCTTCGTCGCTTTGGCGCTTTTGGTGTGGCGTTTGCCGGCCCCGGGGGCGTCAAAACTGGACAAACCGCAGGCGGCATGACACAGCAGGGGCAAAGATAAAGGACGTCGCCCCATGACCACGATCACCCGTTTCGCCCCGTCGCCCACCGGCTGGATGCACATCGGCAACCTGCGCGCTGCGATGTTTAACTACGCCATCGCGCGCCAGAACGGTGGCACGTTCATTCTGCGGATCGACGATACCGATCAGGAACGGTCCAAGCCGGAATACGAACAGGGCATCCGCGATGTACTGACCTGGCTGGGGATCACATGGGACGACGTGCAAAAGCAGTCTGATCGCCTTGCCCGCTATGACGAGGCGCGTCAGCAATTGCTGGATGCGGGGCGTTTGTACGAATGCTTTGAAACGCCTGTCGAACTGGACCTGAAGCGCAAGAAGCAGCTGAACATGGGCAAGCCGCCGGTCTATGACCGCGCTGCGCTGTCGCTGACTGACGCGCAAAAGCAAGCCTACCGCGACGAGGGGCGCAAGTCCCACTGGCGCTTCAAGCTGGATCTGGAACGGGTCGAATGGGACGACGGGATCATGGGTCCGATCAGCATTGATTGCACGTCGGTCAGCGATCCCGTGCTGATCAAGGAAACCGGCCAGATCCTGTATACCTTCGCGTCCCCCGTCGATGACGTGGACATGAAGATCACGGATATCGTGCGCGGGTCCGACCACGTCACCAACACGGCGACGCAAATTCAGATCATGAAGGCGCTGGGCGGCACCGTGCCGCGCTTTGCCCACCATTCCTTGCTGACCGGCCCGCAGGGCGAGGCGCTGTCGAAGCGTCTTGGCACGCTGGCGCTGCGCGATCTGCGCGCGCAGGGCATCGCGGCAGAGGCGGTTTTGTCGCTGATGGCGCGGCTTGGATCGTCCCAGCCTGTCGTGCTGGTCAATGGCATTGATCAAGTGATCGAAGGCTTCGATATCGGCACCTTTGGGTCTGCCCCAACGAAGTTCGACTTTGAAGACCTGTGGCCACTGACTGCGCGCCACTATGCGACGCTTGAGGCTGATGCGGTAAAGGACACGCTGGACGCCGCTGGCGTGCCTGCCGATCTGCAGCCCGCGTTCTGGGCTGTGGTGAAGGAAAACATCGCCAAGCTGGATGATGTGGCCCCGTGGTGGGTGCTGTTCCGCGATGGCGGGCAGGCTGTGGTCGCGGATGAAGACCGCGACATGGTCGCGCAGGCCTTCGATCTGCTGGGCGAGCCGCCATATTCGGATGCGACTTGGGGCGAGTGGACCAATGCGGTGAAAGAGGCCACGGGCCGCAAGGGCAAGGGGCTGTTCATGCCGCTGCGTCTGGCTGTCACTGGGCAGGCCCGCGGGCCAGAGATGGCGCAAGTGATGCCGCTGTTGCAGAAGAAGCCGTCGCTGTAAGAAGCTGACCTTTGATGAAAAAAGGCGCAGGTGGATCTCCACCTGCGCCTTTTTTTGTTGTTTGCTGGGCCTTGGTTAGTCGCGCGAGCGGAGCACCTGCGCTGGGGCGGCTTGCAGCGGGCGGATCGCAAAGGCGAGGCCTGCGAGCAGCGACACCAGCACGCCGCCACCAATGATCCACAGCGCGTTGGCCCAGATGATCTGATAGTCGCCTTCCATGATAAAGGTCTGCACCGCCCAGCCCCCAAGGATGCCAGCGGCCAAGGCAACCGCGCCTGCGGCAAAGCCCAGAAGCGCCGCGCGCAGGGCAAAGCTGGTGATGATCATGCCGCGGGTCGCGCCAAGTGTTTTCAGCACAGCCGCCTCGAATGTGCGGGCACGCTCGCCTGCGGCGGCGGCCCCGATCAGGACAAGGAAACCTGTCACAAGGGTGGCCAGCGCGCCGTAACGGGTGGCGGCGGTGACGCCTTCGATCAAGGTGGCGACGCGGTCGATGGCATCGCGGATACGGATGGCGGTGATGTTGGGATAGGCCGTGGCCAAGTCGCGCAGGATCTGCGCCTCTGACTCCGGGGTGGCGTAGACGGTGGAAATCCAGCTGTGCGGGGCGCCCGCTAGGGCTGCGCTGTTGAACGTCAGCACAAAGCCAAGGCCTGCGCTGTCCCAGTTCACTTCGCGGAAACTGGTGATCGTGCCGGTGATATCGCGGCCCAGCACGTTGACGGTCAGGGTGTCGCCAAGGCTGAGCCCAATCTCGGCGGCCTCTTCGGCGGCAAAGCTGATTTGCGGCGCGTCAGAGTAGCCTTCGGGCCACCATTCGCCTGCGCTGATGGTGCTCCCCTCTGGCAGGGCATCGGCATAGGTGATGCCGCGATCGCCGCGCACGACCCAATGGCCGCCAGCGACTTTTTCAGCGTCTTCGTCGTTAATGCGCGTGATGATGCCGCGCAGCATGGGGGCGGTGTCGACGCGGGTGACGGCGGGGTTATCCGCAAGGATTTGGCGGTAGCCGTCGATCTGGTCAGGCTGGATGTCGACGAAGAAGTAGCTTGGCGCACGCTCTGGCAGCTCTGCCGTGAAGGCGCGGCGCAGGTTGCCGTCGATCTGGCCGATGGCCGCCAGCACAGCAAGGCCAAGGCCCAGCGACAGGACGACAGAGGTCGATTCGCCGCCCCGTGCGCCAATGCTGGCCAGCGCAAGGCGCAGGGCCGGCCTGCCGCGTGCAGCGCGGCGAGAGATACGGGCAATCCAGCGGATCAGCGCCGCAGCGAGCACAAGGATCAGCAGGGCCCCAGCGATGCCGCCAGCGGTCCAAAGCGTGAGCCACGCGGTACCAGAGAACCAGATCGCAAGGCCGAGCAGGAGCGCGATCAGCGTGGCGGTGATGGCCAGATAGGGCCAGCGGGGCAGGGCCGTGCCCCCGGCAAAGGCATCGCGGAACAAGGTCGCAGCGCGGATCTGCTCCGTCCGGGCAAGGGGCCAGAGGGTGAAAATCGCGGCGGCAAGGATGCCGTATATCGCCGCCTCAATCAGCGGCGCGGGGGCGAAGCCGAAGTCGGCGGGGATGGGCAATTGCGCCTCGATCACCGGGGCGAGCAGAACGGGAATGCCGCCGCCAAGAATCAGGCCGATGGCGACGCCAAGCAGGGTCAGAACGCCGATTTGCAGGGCGTAAGTCGTAAAGATCGTGCCGCGTGTGGCACCGAGCGTTTTCAGGATCGCGATGGTGCCGGTTTTGTTGCCCAGATAGGCGCGCACAGCAGCGCTGACGCCAACGCCCCCGACGGCAAGGCCAGACAGGCCCACAAGGATCAGGAAGGCGCCAATGCGCTCTACGAAACGGGCGGTGCCGCCTGCACCTTCGCGGCTATCGCGCCAGCGCATGCCGGTATCGCGGAACTGGCTGTCGGCGCGGTCCTCTAGCGCTTGCAGGTCGGTGCCAGCGGGCAGCAGCATGCGGTAGTCGGTGTCGAAGAGGGTGCCTTCGGACAGCAAGCCCGCGTTCGCCAGATCCTTGGTCAGCACGATGCTGCGCGGTCCGAGCGAAAAGCCGCCAGCGCCGTTGTCAGGATAGCTGGCCAGCACGGCGGACATGACGAAATCCTGCGTGCCCATGCGGAATGTGTCGCCGGGGGTCAGGCCAAGGCGGTCAGCGAGGACGCGTTCCATCACGCCGCCGGGTAAGGTGCCGATCCCCGCCAGCGCGTCCGGCAGGGGCATGGGCGGATCAAGCGTGACGTTGCCGACAAGGGGATAGGCACCGTCAACGGCGCGCACCTGCGTCAGGGCGCGGTCATCGCCTACGGTGATCATAGAGCGGAAATCGACGGTTTCGGACAAGGTGGTTGAGACATCGCGCATAAAGGCGAGCTCTGGCTCTGCAGCAAAACGGTAGGTCAGCGTGGCCTGTGCGTCGCCGCCCAGCAAGGCGCTGCCTTGTTCGGCAAGGCCGGCCTCTATACCCGAACGGACGGTGCCAACGGCAGCAATGGCCGCGACGCCAAGGGCGAGGCAGGCGAGGAAGACGCGAAATCCGCGCAGGCCGCCGCGCAGTTCCCGGCGGGCGAAGGTCGCAGCAAGGCGCAGGCTCATGCGGCGTCCAACCGGCCGTCACGCAGACCAATCACGCGCGAGCAGCGCGCAGCAAGGTCGCGGGCATGGGTGACCATGATCAGCGTCGCGCCGTGGCGATCGCGCAGGCCAAAGAGCAGGTCGATGATCGCTGCGCCGTTGGTTTCATCAAGGTTGCCGGTGGGTTCGTCCGCCAGCAAAATCCGCGGGCGGGGGGCAGAGGCGCGGGCGAGGGCGACACGCTGCTGTTCGCCGCCCGACATCTGGTTGGGGTAGTGATCGACGCGGGCACCAAGGCCAACGGCCTCTAATTCCGCGTGGGCACGATCAAACGCATCGGGCGCGCCGGCCAGTTCCAGCGGGGTCGCGACATTTTCCAGTGCGGTCATTGTCGGGATCAGGTGGAAAGATTGGAACACCACCCCCATATGTGAACGGCGAAAGCGGGCCAGCTGGTCTTCGTTCATCGCGGTCAGGTCTTCGCCCATGGCGGTGATCGTGCCCGCGCTGGCCTGTTCCAGCCCGCCCATCAGCATCAGGAGAGACGATTTGCCAGACCCGCTTGGCCCGACCAGCCCCAAGGTTTCACCGCTTGCCACGTCGAGCGATATATCGTGCAGGATGTCGACCTTTCCCGCATTGCCGTCGAGGGACAGCGCCACGTTGCGCAGTGACAGGACGGAATCGGGCATGGGCAAGACCTTTGGTTTGTTCACCTTTGCATATGGTGCCGCACGGGCAGTTCGCAACGGGTTAACCGTCAGCCTTTTTGCAACTGCGGCATTTGCCGCACCCGTCACAGTCGCAGCCTTGGGCGACAGCCTGACGGCGGGCTATGGGTTGACGCAGGGCGAAGGCTTCGTGCCCCAGATGCAAGCTTGGTTGGACGAACAGGGCGCAGAGGTCACGTTGCTGAACGCTGGCGTGTCGGGTGATACGACGGCAGGCGGGCTAAGCCGCGTCGATTGGACGCTGACGCCGGACGTGGATGGCGTGCTGGTGGCGCTGGGGGGTAACGATTATTTGCGCGGGTTGGACCCGGAGGTGTCGCGGGGCAATCTGGATCAGATTTTGACCAAGCTAGACGCGGCGGATGTGCCTGCGATACTGGTGGGCCTGCAGGCTGGGACGAACTATGGTGCGGATTATGCGCTTGAATTCAACGGCATGTATGATGCGCTTGCGCAAAGCTATGACCTGCCGCTGTATCCTGATTGGTTCACAGGGCTGCGCAGCGTTGATTTGCAGGCGTACCTGCAGGATGACGGCATTCACCCCAACGCAGCCGGGGTGAAGCTGATTGTCGCGGATATGGGGCCGGCGGTTCTGGATTTCGTGAACAGCCTGACCGCGGATTAGGCCAGCGACAGGTTCACGGCGCTTTCGCGGCCGTCACGACCGGCTTCGACATCAAAGGTGACTTTTTGATTGTCGGCGAGGCCGGTCAGGCCCGAACGCTCGACGGCTGAGATATGGACGAAGATGTCCTTGGACCCGCCGTCGGGTGCGATGAATCCGAAGCCTTTGGTGGTGTTGAACCATTTTACGGTGCCAGTTGCCATGGCGTGTCTCCCTTACTTACCGCTCGCGGGATGCAGCGGATCGGCTCGTCAGTGCTAGATCGATGCACAGGGCCGATGGGGACCGTCGTCGATAGAGTTAACGTAGCAACGCCATTATCTGCGTCACGTTTGCAAAATCAACGAAATTTTTGGGAAGGTTTTGTGACGCATATCGCTGCGTCTGGCGGGGGTAAGGATGCGCGGTTCCGCGCACCCAAGTCTTGCAGAAGCGGCTTAAGCCAGCGACAGGTTCACAGCGGATTCACGACCGTCACGGCCGGATTCGATGTCGAAAGTCACTTTCTGGTTGTCGGCCAGGCCGGTCAGGCCGGAACGCTCAACAGCGGAGATGTGAACGAAAACGTCCTTGGAGCCGCCATCGGGAGCGATAAAGCCGAAGCCTTTAGTTGCGTTGAACCATTTCACGGTGCCAGTAGCCATCGTGTTATTCCTTTTAGTCATGCCACCCACGAGATTGCGGTAGCCCGGCGTAGTCAGTGCAATGTCGAGCGCTGTAGCCTAGAAAGGAACACAGTGGGTCGAGATGGATAACGTCTGCAACGGTTGGATACGCGAAGCCCGCGTCAAATGCAAGGCCGACGTGTTGCGCGGTATCAATGGGTGCGGGAATCTGCCTGCGGGTGAATAAGCGTGAGTACAACTGAAAGTGTCATGCTGGCGCAGACCATGATGGCGTAAATTATGCATGTTTCAACAATCGAAATGCCCGGCACCAGCGTAGAGCACAAAGCCGAAAACAAACCGATGATGCCGCTAAGTAAGCCGATCGCCATGACACGTGCCTTTCGTTTGATCCGTCAGCTTTAAACGCAAATTTAGACGCGAATGTGGCGATATCTACCAAAAGTTGCAAAACAAAACGTTAATGTGATATTTTGTTGCGCCGCAGTGCAGCGCTGTGGGCGCTGCACTGCAACATAATCGTATCTTATCGCACAAATTTCTTGTGCTTTAGGCGCTTAGGTTCCAGCGCGTCCGCACCAAGGCGACGCTTTTTGTCTTCTTCGTAGTCTTCGAAGTTGCCTTGGAACCATTCGACGTGGGCATCACCCTCGAATGCCAGGATATGCGTGCAAATCCGGTCAAGGAAAAAGCGGTCGTGGCTGATGACGACAGCGCAGCCGGCGAAAGAGGTCAGAGCATCCTCGAGCGCACGCAGGGTTTCCACGTCCAGATCGTTCGTCGGTTCGTCGAGCAGCAGAACGTTGCCGCCGGATTTCAATAGCTTAGCCATGTGGACGCGGTTGCGTTCACCGCCCGAGAGCAGTCCGACTTTTTTCTGCTGGTCGCCGCCTTTGAAATTGAAGGCCGAGCAATAAGCGCGGCTGTTCATGGAGGCGTCGCCGAGTTCGATGATCTCTGCGCCGCCTGTGATTTCTTCCCAGACGGTGGCATCGGGGGACAGGGCGTCGCGGGACTGGTCGACGTAGGACAGTTTGACCGTGTCGCCGTATTCAACGGTGCCTTCGTCGGGCTGCGCTTGACCCGTAAGCATAGAGAAGAGCGTGGATTTACCCGCGCCGTTCGGGCCAATCACGCCGACAATGCCGCCGGGGGGCAGGTCAAAGGACAGGCCTTCGACCAGCAGTTTGTCGCCCATCGCCTTTTTCAGGTCGATGACCTCGATCACCTTAGAACCCAGACGCGGACCGTTGGGGATGATGATCTGGGCGCGGCCCATTTTTTCTTTTTCCGACTGGTTGGCCAGGTCGTTATAGGCGCTGATTCGCGCTTTGGATTTCGCCTGGCGCGCCTTTGCACCTTGACGCATCCACTCTAATTCACGCTCTAGCGTGCGCTGCTTGGACTTGTCTTCTTTTGCTTCCTTTTCAAGGCGCTTGGCCTTGGCTTCCAGCCAGCTGGAATAGTTGCCCTCGTGCGGGATGCCCGACCCGCGGTCGAGTTCGAGGATCCATCCGGTGATGGCATCAAGGAAGTAACGGTCGTGAGTAACGATCAGGATCGTGCCTTTGTAGTCGATCAGGTGCTGCTGCAGCCAAGCGATTGTTTCGGCGTCCAAGTGGTTGGTCGGTTCGTCAAGCAGCAGCATGTCGGGGGCTTCGAGCAGCAGTTTGCACAGGGCCACGCGGCGTTTTTCACCGCCAGACAATGTGCTGACGTCTGCGTCGTCGGGCGGGCAGCGCAACGCTTCCATGCTGACGTCGATTTGTGCATCCAGATCCCACAGGTTCTGCGCGTCGATCTCGTCCTGCAGCTTGGCCATCTCTTCAGCGGTCTCTTCGCTGTAGTTCATCGCCAGCTCGTTATAGCGGTCCAGCACAGCCTTTTTCTCGGCCACGCCCAGCATCACATTTTCGCGCACGCTGAGTGTCTGATCGAGTTCCGGTTCCTGCGGCAGATAGCCAACTTTGGCACCTTCGGCCGCCCAAGCTTCGCCAGCGAAATCCTTGTCCTGTCCGGCCATAATCCGCATCAGGGTCGATTTACCTGTGCCGTTCACACCGACAACACCGATTTTGACACCAGGCAAGAAGTTCAGCCGGATGTTTTCAAAAACCTTTTTGCCGCCGGGATAGGTCTTGGAGACGCCGTCCATAAAATAGACGTATTGATAGCTGGCCATGGGAATGCTCCGCTCGGACTGAAATTTCGCCTTCTTTATCGGGCTGGCGGCCAAGGGGCAATCGGCGACTAGCCAGCGTCGCGCAGTCGCGCGTTGGCTTGGCGCTGGCGAAGCCAGTCAATGACGTCTTCGGCGGGCATGGCGCGTGCGAAAAAATTGCCTTGTCCGACCGAGCCGCCGAAGGATTTGACTTTCAGCGCTTGGGCCTCTGTCTCGATCCCGCAGGCGACGCAGTAGATGTTCTTTTCCTGTCCGAACTGCAGCAACATAGCCGTGATTTTTTGACAGGCTGGCGTGCAGTCTAAATGTCTGATCAGTGATTTTTCGATTTTTATGCCGGCGACTTGCAGGCGTTCGATGTGAAGCAGGCCCGCGTAGCCCGAGCCGAAGCCGTCAATCAGGACGTTAAAGCCGATATCAACAAGGCGGGATACTGACCGCATGTTTTGTTCGATCATGTCGGTGTTGCCGAAAATGTCCCTTTCGTTGAACTCGATTACAATATGGCGCGTCTTGACGCCAACGCGGGCAAGTTCGGCGGGAAGCCGATCGGCGTGTTCGTCGTCGGACAGCAGGTTATGCGAGCCATTGATGCCAACGCGTATGTCATCGAAATTGTTGTGTTCTAGTCGCTTGCGAAGATCGGCGGCAGCACTGACTGCCGCGGTATCAACGTGGCGGAGCAGGTTCAGCTCTGTTGCGAGAGAGAGAAATTCGGACGGATGAAGCAGGCCCTGCGTAGGGTGCTGCCAGCGGGCCAAAGCCTCGAATCCGCGAATTGCACCAGTGTGAAGGTTGACAGTCGGTTGGAAGTAGAAAGTTAGCTTATTGCCTTCGATGGCATCGCGCAGCTGCAGGCCAAATCGGTCGCGGCGCTGCGCTTCCTCATGAAGGTTCGAATCGTAGACGGTGACATGTCCGCGCCCGGCGCGCTTTACCTCGTACAGGGCAAAATCGGACTTTTGTAACAACCTGTCACCCGTATCGTCGTCGCTGCCCGCAATCGCGGCACCGATACAAATAGAGACGTCGATTTGCTTGCCATCAAAGTGAAACGGGGCGCGAACGGCCTGTCCAAGCGCCTGACCGATGCGCAAAAGTTCCGAATCGTGCGTTATACCTGCGCAGACGGCGACGAATTCGTCACCGCCAAGCCGCGCAAGCAGGTCGGTTTGGCGCAGGCTCCGCCCAAGTGTTGTGGCGACGTGCTGCAAGGCCGCGTCGCCAGCTGCATGACCGTGTCGATCATTGATGGCCTTGAAGTGATCCAAATCGATTTGCAGCACACCAAAGCCGGGCCGAGTTGCAGGATCGCCATCAAGGGCCGATTTGATGAAGGCGTTGTATTTGTTGCGATTTGCGAGGCCAGTCAGGCTGTCGTGTTCTGCCATGAAAGCCAGTGTGCGGGTCGATTCGCGCAGCGCCTGCTCTTGATCGACCTGCTCGGTCACATCGCGGCACAGTAGAACAACAAGATCCGGCTGACCCTCTACCTCGTGAAAACTCGCGCTGATTTGGTTCCAAAATAGGCTGCCATCGCTGCGTTGATTGCGCACGATATAAAGCTTGCCCCAGATCGGATCGGCCCTGTCATAGCGGAACGCAGCAATCTGTTCGGGGGGTTGTAATTCATCTGGAGGAAGGCAAAAGCTAAGTGGGTTTCGACCTAAAACCTGATCTGCAGGCAGCCGAAAAATCCGCAAATAGGCTGGATTGGCCCAGATAATCTTGCCGTCAAGGGATTGAACGACGATGCCATCATTGGTGCTGGCGCAGGCGATGGCGTTGAAGTCAGGCCCCCGGTCGCGGATCAGCGCCTGCCTTTGCCGAATGCAAAAGGTAATCCCCGCGAAGAGTAGGGAGGTAATCAAGGCAGTCAGGGCGATATTCAACATCTCATGCTCGGCCAGTTCGTTTGATGCAACCTAGGCTGAAGGGTTTATCAAACGCCTAACGCGCATTTGGGTTTGCACCTGCGGGCCTGTTTCGGGTTTACAGTGCGCAAAGATAAAGGGACCGGACATGCAAGGATGGCCGCAGGCGGGACGGGGGCAGCGGGTTGGTCTGCTGGGCGGATCATTTGATCCGGCGCATGAGGGGCATGCGCATATTACCCGCGTGGCCATGCGGCGGTTCGGCCTGGACCGCGTCTGGTGGCTGGTCAGTCCGGGTAACCCGTTGAAAACGAACGGTCCTGCGCCGATGTCCGACCGCATGGCGCGGGCGCGTGATGTCATGCAGCATCCGCGCGTGCAGGTGACAGATGTAGAGACACGGTTGAAAACGCGCTTTACGGCGCAGACGCTGCGGCGTTTGATGGCGCGTTATCCCGGCGTGCAGTTCGTCTGGTTAATGGGTGCGGATAATTTGAGCCAGTTTCATCGGTGGCAGGATTGGCGCTGGATCATGGATCATGTGGCTGTTGGTGTGCTGGCGCGGCCGGGGGATCGTTTAGCGGCCGGGTTTAGTCCAGCGGCGCGGATATATCGCGGCGCGCGGGTTCCGGCGCGGGCCTCTGGCGCTTTGGGTCTGATGACGCCGCCGGCGTGGTGTTTTGTGAATTTACCGCTCAGCGATCAGTCTTCGACGGCGTTGCGCAAGGCCGGAACATGGCGCAAGCGTGATGCGGGTGCGATTGATCCGGCTTCGCTGACATGATTACGGTGATGAGATGAGCCAAGATACTTTGACCCGTTTGAGCCGCCGCAGCCTTTTGGCCGGCGGCGTTGCCTTTTTCGCAAGCGCTGCACTGGCAGGGCCGCAGCGCACGCTGCGCCCGGTGGCGCGGGGCGGGGCGGCGGCGGTGGACGTCGCGGCCGTGCCTACCAATGCCCGTCCTGTCGCCCGCAAAGGGGCGGTCGATCTGATCGCCGCCGCAGGTTTGGCGGGGCAGGTTGGGTTTGTCATTTCGGATGTGGCGACGGGCGAGGTGCTAGAGGTCGTCGATGGCGGGCTTGGCCGTCCGCCGGCAAGCGTGACGAAGGCGCTGACCTCTGTTTACGCGATGGAAATACTTGGCGGCGATTATCGATTCGAAACGCGAGTGCTGGCGACAGGGCCCATTGTGGACGGGGTGCTCGACGGCGATCTGGTGCTGGCAGGTGGGGGCGACCCTAATCTGGTGACGGATGAGCTGGCGCAGTTGGTGACGCAGCTGAGTGATGCTGGCCTTAAGCAGGTAAAGGGGCGGTTTTTGGTCTGGGGCAACGCCTTGCCCGGGTTAAAAGAGATTGAGCCGGGGCAGTTGGACCAGTTGGGGTATAACCCGTCGCTGGGCGGGCTGAACCTGAACTTTAACCGCGTCTTTTTTGAATGGGCGCAAAGCGGTGCTGACTATACCGTCAGCATGGACGCGCGAAGCGAGACGTTGCGACCTGTGGTCAAGATGGCGCGGATGCAGATCGTGGATCGGCAATTGCCTGTTTATGCCTACGCCGAGGGTGTTGGCACGGACGAATGGACTGTCGCGAAGGGCGCGCTGGGTAAAGCAGGATCACGCTGGCTGCCGGTGCGGTTTCCAGCGCTTTATGCCGGTGACGTATTCCGCACGTTGGCGCAGGATGCTGGTATCGTTTTGCCCGCCGCGACGCTGGTCGATGATCTGCCCGTTGGCAGGCAACTCGCCCGCTTTGAAAGCGTGCCGCTGACGCAGATGCTGCGGGATATGCTGCTGTATTCAACGAACCTGACCGCAGAGGTGGTTGGGATGACGGCGACGGCCAAGCGGTTTGGCGCGGCGCAGGCGATGGGTCTTTCTGCCGCGACAATGGCGCAGTGGTTGTCAGAGCGGACCGGAATGACGCTGCATCTGGCGGATCATTCGGGTCTAAGCGATGAAAATCGCGTCTCGGGGCGCGATATGGTGCGGCTTTTGAATGCTGCTGGCGTGCAGGCCGAATTGCAGCCCCTGATGAAGTCCATCGTGATGGTTGATGAAAATCGCCGTGCGATCAAGGACTTCCCGGCAAATGTGCGGGCAAAGACGGGGACGTTAAACTTTGTCAGTACGCTAGCGGGGTATTTGGATACGGATAACGGGCGCAAGTTAAGCTTTGCGATCTTTGCTTATGACCCAGAGGCGCGGACGCAGTCGCTATCGTCGCAAGACGAGCTGCCGCGCGGGGCATCAAGCTTTAATGGTAAGGCTAAGAAATTGCAGCAAGATTTATTGCAGCGCTGGGCTGTACTGGGGCGGATCACGGGATAAAGAAATAGGGCGCAGCTATTGGCTGCGCCCTTTGTTCTGTCAGCTGCCGCTGGGTCAGACCCGGACGGAAGAGCCGCGCGGGCCAGCCACTAGCCAGACCAAGAAGCCAAGGATTGGCAGGATCAGGATGGCAAGGGTCCAGAGGATCTTGGACAGGGTTGTCGTGCCAGAGGTCAGCACTTGGTAGATCGCGTAAAGGTCGGCGATCAGGACGATGAGACCGAAGAGGCCGTATTCCATGGGATATTCCTTTGAGGCAGTCATCAATTGTGATGACAACCGGGAGAGCGCCCCAAAAGTTCCCAAATGGTTAAAGCGTCATATGCCGTGCGCGCGATCCGCGTTCGATTGCGGCAGCGTGCAAACGGTCAAGTTCCAGCTCGTCGCGGATCTCTTCGAGCATGCGCCCTTCGGTCGCGCCGATCTTGCCGTCGGCGGCAGCGACGTCGCAGGACAGCGCGTAAGCAGTCTCGAACAAGCGCTCTGGCAGGGTGTCGCGGATCAGGCCAAATAGCGCTTCTAGCCCGTCGTCTTGATCCAGCAGGTCCATGACCATGCTGGTCACGCGGGGGAGGCGGTCGGCGTCGTAATCGGAAAAGATCGGCAGGTTGTTGATCGTCGAGTTAATCTTAATCAGTTCCGACGTGCGCATCTCGCCGTCAGAGGCTGAAACGGTGATCATCAACGCCGCAAGCGCGTCCTGCGGTGTCATTGAATCGGTGACCATATGCCCTGTCCTTTTATGTCTTGAACGTCCCATTTATTGACGGGCCTGCGCTGTCGCAATAGGGATGCGCAAGATCCGGCCAATGGGGGCCGTATACCATGAAGTGAGTGAAAACATGAGCACATTGCGTGACGCAGCGATGACATCGAAGGCCTGGCCGTTCGAAGAGGCGCGCCGCGTGCTCAAACGGTACGAAAAACAGCCCCCAGAAAGCGGTTATGTCTTGTTCGAAACCGGCTATGGCCCATCCGGCCTGCCGCATATCGGCACCTTTGGCGAGGTTGGGCGGACGACGATGATCCGCCGTGCATTCGAGATTATCAGTGATATTCCGACCAAGCTCTTGTGCTTTTCCGACGATATGGACGGGATGCGCAAGATCCCCGGCAATGTGCCTGATCCGGCAGCGCTAGAGCCGTTTATGCAGCGCCCGCTGACGGCAGTGCCTGATCCGTTCGGCACGCATGCCAGCTTTGGCGCGCATATGAATGCGCGGCTGCAGAATTTCCTGAATACCTTTGGGTTTGAATACGAATTCGCCAGCGCGACCGAATATTACCAAAGCGGCAAAATGGACGCGATCCTGCTGCGCGCGGCAGAGCGCTATGACGACATCATGGCGATCATGTTGAAATCGTTGCGCGAAGAGCGGCGCGCGACCTATTCTTGCTTCTTGCCGATCAGCCCAACGACCGGGCGGGTGCTGTATGTGCCGATGAAGAACGTCACGAAGGATGGTATGATCACCTTTGATGACGAGGACGGGACCGAGCATACGGTCAGCGTCACAGGCGGTAATTGCAAACTGCAGTGGAAGCCGGATTTTGGCGCGCGCTGGGCTGCGCTGGGCGTCGATTTCGAGATGTATGGCAAAGACCACGCGACCAATACGGCGATCTATGACGGCATCTGCCGCGTGCTGGGCGGGCGTGCGCCAGAGCATTTCACCTATGAACTGTTTCTGGATGCGGATGGTCACAAGATCAGTAAGACTAGCGGCAATGGTCTGACGATTGATGAATGGCTGACCTATGCGGCGACGGAATCGCTGTCTTATTTCATGTATCTGAAGCCAAAGACCGCAAAGCGGATGCATTTTGATGTCATTCCGAAGGCGGTGGACGAGTATCATCAGCAGCTGCGCGCCTATGAAACGCAGGACGATGCGGCGCGGTTGAATAACCCGGTGTTCCATATCCACGGCCATAATGTGCCAGTGTCGGATATGGTTGTGCCATTCGCGATGCTGCTGAATCTTGCGTCCGTGTCGAGCGCGGAGAGCAAGGACAAGCTGTGGGGCTTTATCCAGCGCTATGCGCCGGATGCATCGCCCGAGGCGAACCCGCAGATGGATCAGGCGGCAGGCTTTGCGGTCCGGTATTACAATGACTTTGTGAAGCCGACCAAGGTGTTCCGTGCCGCAACGGATGTGGAACGTGCCGCGCTTGAGGATCTGGTCGCGCGTCTGAAGGTGTGGGACGGCGGGCTGGATGCAGAGGCGCTGCAGTCCGAAGTCTTTGCTGTTGGCAAGGCGCATGGCTTCGAGCCGCTGCGCGATTGGTTCACGGCGCTTTACGAGGTGCTGCTGGGCGCAAGCCAAGGGCCGCGTTTTGGTGGTTTCATCGCGCTTTACGGTGTGGACGAGACGATTGCGCTGATCGAATCCGCGCTGCGCTGCGAATTGCAGCAGGGCTAAAGGCGAAACTTTTCACCCCTTCGCCGCGTGATTGTTCAAACTGGACATCATGCGGTGGAGGACGGCCATGCGATTTGTGCTGATTTTGATGATGGGCTGGGGGGCACCTGCGTTGGCGCAGGATACGCCCCCTGCCGCGCAGGTCGAGCAGTTGCCCCTGCAAGATATCATCCGCCAGCAACTGGATGCGTTCAATGCGCGCGACGTTGATCTGGCGTGGACCTTTGCCAGCCCGATGATCCAAGGCATGTTCGGCAACCCCGGAAACTTTGGCGTGATGGTTAGCGAAGGCTATCCAATGGTTTGGGATAACTCCGCCGCCAAGTTTCTGGCGCAGCGCGAGGTAGACGGACGCATTTACCAACAGGTCATGGTGCAGGACACCAACGGCGCGCTGCATGTGCTGGAATATGCCATGATCCAAACCGCGCAGGGCTGGAAGATTGACGGCGTGTCCCTGCTGCCGCCCCCTGATGTCGGCGTGTGATGGGTGTTGCGCCGCGCGCAGGTGCTGCGTGACGCTGCTATCAGCGGCGGTTCATCCCTAGACCATATCCCGTTTCGCAGTGCCCGGCGCGTGCCGGACAGCGATGAACGGGGTGGTGCCGCAGGGCAGGGCGTTTGGCCTGCACATCATCCCACCGGCAAAGGGATGAATGATGAACAAGGCAATTACGGACGGAATCGTGTTTCAGCCACTGCCGTTTGCAGCAGGGCTTGCGGTGTGGTCCAGCGGCGATGGCACGCCGGGCAGTGATACCTATGCCACCAGCGGCACTGGCGTTTTTGTGGCGTCAGATCAGGACTTTGGCGGCTGCCTAGAGGTGCAAAAGACCAGCACCGTGCAAAAGGTCCGCTATATGGGCGAGACGCCTATTCTGCCGGGCTGTTATCTGCGGATCACCGCGCGCGTCAAAGCGGTGGCCGGACCGCTGCCGAACGTGCGCATTGCCGGATATGCGGCGCGCAATGGCGGCAGTGCGGCGTCTGTTCCGACCTCTGTCGGGCCGCAGACCACGCTGACGACCTATGGTGCAGTCGTCGAGGTCAGTGCGATTGTCGGGATTGGCGATCGCACCGGGGTGGATCTGGTCTGGCCGAACGCGAATTACGGTCATTTCGGACTTGATCTGACGGGCCCTAGCGGCGGGTTGGTGCGGATCGATGACATCACGATCGAGGATTACACGGTCGCGTTTTTGCCCGACATGCTGGGCAGCGTCGATGTGCGTGATTACGGCGCGATAGGTAATAACGTGACGGACGATTCCGCAGCCTTTGAGGCGGCTGATACAGCTGCGCAGGGGCGGGAAATTATCGTGTCCGAAGGCGTATATAAAATGGGGCAGGATGTATCGATCCAAAGCCGCATTCGCTTTGTCGGGCGGGTGACGCAGGCTGCTGACAAGCGGTTTATCTTGCAAAAAGATTTCAACTATCAGACCTATGTTGATGCCTTCGAGGATGAAGAACTTGCCTTTAAGAAGGCATATCAGGCGCTATTAAATTTCTCGGACCACGAATCGCTGGATATGAACGGGCGGCGGGTCACATTGCGCGAACCTGTGGATATGCAGGCCTGCGATCCGTCGCGCACCAGCTTTGCGACGCGGCGCGTTATTCGCAATGGCCAGTTTCAGCCCGCTGCTGGCTCTGCTTGGAATACGGAAAACGTCACCTCGCAGGCGACGTATAGCCCGAGCAATTCCAATACGCTGACCAATGTGACGAATGTGGCGAATATTGCTGTTGGATCGTTGGTGCTGGGCAGTGGTGTCGGGCGCGAGGTTTATGTCACGTCCAAGAACGTCGGGGCGCGGACATTGCAGATCAGCAGCGGGCTATATGATGCGGCGGGCACGCAGACGTTTACCTTCCGCAGGTTCAAGTATCTGCTAGATTTTTCCGGCTATGCCAGCCTGTCGCAGTTCGTGATTGATGACGTGGAATTTCAGTGTGACGGGCAGGCCAGTGCGATTATTTTGGCTCCGCAGGGCCTGACGTTTCATGTGCGAGATTGTTTTTTCACCAAACCCAAGGATCGCGGCATTTCAAGCCCCGGCAATGGCTGTCAGGGCATGATGATTGACCGCTGTCAGTTCATTTCCAACGAACAATCGGCGCGGGTGCAAGATCGCACAACGATCAGTTTTAACGCCAATGCGAATGATGTGAAGGTGCGCGATAATCGGTCGTCTTTGTTCAAGCATTTTGGCGTTATTCAAGGCGGCGGTAGCACGATTACTGGCAACCATTGGTTCAATGGCGATTCGGAAAATAACGGCGTGCGGCGGGGTGGTCTGATCTTTACCCAGCCTAATTGTCGCGCTGCCATTACCGGCAACTATATCGACAACAATTTTATCGAATGGACGAATGAATCGCAGGCAGATCCGGCCTTTACGACGGGCTATTCCTTTGGCGGTTTGACGGTGACGGGCAACCACTTTGTTTGTATTAACGTCAATTCCGGCTTTAATTATATCGTGATCAAGCCCTATGGTCCGAACCATTTCCTGCATGGATTGTCGGTGGTCAGTAACGTCTTTCGCACGTTTAACGGCAATATCAACCGCATCGAATCGATTGATACGACCTTTGGGAATTTGGATTATGGTCGCACGCGGCAGGTCACGTTTGATGCGAACGTCTATCACGGTGTGAATGAACCGGTGTTCAACCCGGCCTATCTGAGCCATTCGCAAAGCACGCCGTCAAGCCAGTGGGTTGCGGCAACGGCACCGTCGCTGCCGTTCCTAGGCCGCGCGCGGTACATCGAGGCGATCGCGGCAGATGGTCCTTTGCAAAACGGGGCCGGGCAGGTGGTGAACCAGATCCCCTATGCTGACAACAACTATGGCACGGATCAGCGGTCGGTGCGGTTTGTGTTCGATCAGGCACTGCGCGGGACGATCCGTTACACGGTGCGAATGGATAACCCGACCTAAGCCCAGCGTCTAAAAGGTCAGCCAAGTTTCCAGTTTCAAGGCGCTGCCACCGTCACCGGACAGCGCCTTGACGGCCCCTAGGTTGACCTTAATCTTGTCGGTAAAGGTGTAAATGATCGTCGGGCTAAGCTTGACGTATTCGTCGTCATAATACCCGATGCCAGTCTGCAACTGCATCGTAGTTGCCCAGCGATCCGACCAAATATGGCCATAGGTAAAATCAGCCTTTGGCCGCCACGTCGTGTCCAGCATGCCGATTGTCGCGCTCATATCCGCGGACAGCCAACCGCGATCCATGCCCCGGCCCAGCGACAGGCCAAGACGCATCAGCGCCTCTGTCGTGGTGTCGGGGTTTAGGCGATACCCATAGCCAAGCGACACCATCGCGCGGTTGGCGCCCGTGATGGACCCGACGGGGACAGCGGCAAAACCAAAGGCAGACGCAATCCGGCCCTTGTCAGCGGTATAGACATCAAGGCCAAGCGTGACGCGCTTTGTCAGGCCATATTCGGCATAGACCGTAGGGTCGTAGTGGACCGGCAGCTCTGCCCCGTCTGACAGCAGGAAATTACCACCTGCAGCGATGAAAAGCGTGCCTTCGTCGCGGGCCCAAGCACCGGCACCGGCCGCGATGGGGGACAGCGATAGCATCGCAATAAGCAAGATCTTGAGCATGGGATTCTCCGCAGCGTTCCTTGGAACATTGCGTTTACATGTCTTAAGATCGCGTTAATCGGTGCGCTCTGATCCGCGTGCCTTAAGGCGGATCGCGTAAAGGGGATAGGCCCCCAACTCTCGGACCATTTGGCGCAGGATCGTGCGTTTGCGGCCGCCTTTCAGGGGCGGCGCGCTGACACGCGGGTGCAGGCCAAAGTGGCGCGCGACCAAAGCTGCGCGCGGGCCGTGGGTCATGTCGGTCACGATCAGCACGCGCCGCGCACCCGCCTGTCGCAGTAGCGGCAAGGCCATCTGGATATTCTCAAGTGTGGTGGTGGATCGACCTTCTTGCAGTATCGCATCCGGCGTAACGCCCTGTTCAACCAGAAGGGTGGCCATCGCGGCAGCCTCGGTCGGGGCGTGCAGGCCCAGCCCGCCGCAGACGACGATGATCGGTGCGGCACCACCATGCCACAGCTGCGCCCCGTGCAATACGCGGCGCCGCAACGTGGGCGAGGGGCCGCTCGGCCAAACAGCTGCGCCAAGGATGATGATTGCGTCCATGTCGCCCGGTTTAGGCCAGCCCGTGGGCCGCGGAAACCCCAGCCCGGCCCGGAAAGAAAGTTGACAAACTTTGCCGCAGGATTTGTCAATGATTTACAGATGCGGCGCGTCCGACCTTTCGCCACCTTGGCATTTGGCTTCAAATCAAGCCCTATACACATCAGGAGGCGGCAACCGGGAGGGTTGCCGTGCGGCGGGCGTGCCTGTCGCAGGCTATGATGCAGTGGAGGAGGCCCAACGTGACCGATAAAATGTACGCGCCAAGTGCGCAGATGGCCGAGCAGGCCCACGCGGATAAGGACACCTACGAGGCGATGTACGAGGCGTCGATCCACGATCCCGACGCTTTTTGGGGTGAGCATGGCAAGCGGCTGGACTGGATCAAGCCCTATACCAAGGTCAAAAACACCAGCTTCGCGCCCGGCAATATCGACATCAAATGGTTCGAAGACGGCACCTTGAACGTTGCCGCCAACTGCATCGATCGCCACCTGAAAGACCGCCCCGACCAGACCGCAATTATCTGGGAACCCGACAGCCCGACGGACGGATCGCAGCATATCACCTATACGCAGTTGCATGCGCATGTGTCGAAATTCGCCAACGTTCTGAAAGAGTTGGGCGTCGGCAAAGGCGACCGCGTCGTGATCTATCTGCCGATGATCCCGCAGGCAGCCTATGCGATGCTCGCCTGCGCGCGGATCGGGGCGATCCACTCTGTCGTCTTCGCGGGCTTCTCTGCTGATGCTTTGGCGGCCCGCGTGAATGGGTCAGAGGCCAAGGTCGTCATCACGGCAGACGAGGCCCCGCGCGGCGGCCGTAACACCCCGCTGAAAGTGAATGCCGACAAGGCATTCGAGAAGATCACGACCGACACGTCGATGCTGGTCGTTCAGCGCACCGGCGGCGATATCACCATGAAGGACGGCCGCGACCACTGGTTGCACGAGCTGGAAGCAAAGGTCAGCCCCGACTGCCCGCCAGAGGAAATGAACGCCGAAGATCCGCTGTTCATCCTCTACACTTCCGGCTCGACCGGGCAGCCAAAGGGCGTTGTGCACACAACGGGCGGCTATCTGGTGTATGCGTCCATGACGCACCAATACACCTTTGATTACCACGATGGCGAAGTGTTCTGGTGCACGGCGGACGTCGGCTGGGTCACAGGCCACAGCTATATCATTTACGGCCCGCTTGCGAACGGGGCCACGACGCTGATGTTCGAAGGCGTGCCAACCTATCCCGACGCGGGCCGGTTCTGGCAGGTCTGCGAAGAGCATAAGGTGAACCAATTCTACACCGCCCCCACCGCCATTCGCGCGCTGATGGGCAAGGGGAATGAGTTCGTCGAAAAGTACGACCTTTCCGCGCTCAAGGTGCTGGGCACGGTCGGCGAGCCGATCAATCCAGAGGCGTGGAATTGGTACCACGACGTCGTCGGTAAGGGCAAAGTGCCGATCGTCGACACATGGTGGCAGACCGAAACCGGCGGCCATTTGCTGACACCGCTGCCCGGCGCGACATCGACCAAGCCGGGGTCCGCGACGCATCCGTTCTTCGGGATCAGGCCGGTCGTGCTAGAACCCGAAACCGGGATCGAGATTGAAACGATTGAGGCGGAAGGCGTGCTTTGCATCGCCGATAGCTGGCCAAGCCAGATGCGCACCATCTGGGGCGATCACGAACGGTTCGAAATGACGTACTTTAGCCAGTACAAGAACATGTTCTTTTCCGGCGACGGCTGCCGGCGCGATAAGGATGGCTACTACTGGATCACCGGGCGTGTTGACGACGTCATCAACGTCTCTGGTCACCGCATGGGCACGGCAGAGGTCGAAAGCGCCTTGGTCGCCCACCCCGCCGTGTCAGAGGCTGCTGTGGTCGGGTATCCGCATGAAATCAAAGGGCAAGGCATCTACGCCTATGTGTCCTTGATGGCGGGGCAAGAGCCGACAGACGCGCTGCGCAAAGAACTGTCTGACTTCGTGCGCACGGAAATCGGCCCGATTGCGAAACCGGACCTGATCCAGTTCGCGCCGGGTCTGCCGAAAACCCGGTCGGGCAAAATCATGCGCCGCATCCTGCGCAAGATCGCCGAAAATGACTTCGGCGCGCTGGGCGACACGTCAACCTTGGCCGAACCCGAAGTCGTGGACGACCTAATTGCAAACCGGATGAACCGCTAACAAAGAACCGGACGCGGCTGGCTTGCTCCTGCCGCGTCCAACTTCTTCTGGTTAAAAATACCTTGGGGGTTTGGGGGCAAAGCCCCCATGGCCTTAGACTCACCCCGCCTGTTCGCACACCATCACCCGCCTAAATCACTGCTGCCATAACGCAGGATTACGGGCACGATCAGATCTTCCTCATCGCTCAGGTGGCGGTTCAACAGCCGCTCCATGTCGTTCAATGACGCATTGAACGCTGCGGCCCCGTCCTGCAGCGCGGCGCGATCATCCAGCCGCGTTAGCACCCCATTTGCGCTGTCCACGAAAGCGGCCAAATGCCCGTCCAGCGCATGATGGTCGGCGTCCAGAATATCAAAGCCCCTGGCAACGCGGCTGTCTTTGGCTTGCAGCTTTGGGAAATAATGCGTGTCCTCAATCGTGTGATGCTCGTGCAGACCATTCACAAACATCCCCCCATAGCGCGACACCTGTTTGGCAAAGGCTTGCGGGTCGACATTGCGGTCCAGCAGCCCCTCGGTGCCGGTCTGCATCTCTGCCAGCAGACGGCGGAACATCAGGTGACGGTCCAGCCAGAACCGGATCAACCCGTCAAAGCCGGGGTCTTGCGTCCAGCCTTGGCGCGGATAGGCCTCTAGCAGAACGCGCAGCGCGTCGGGCAGACCAGTACGGTGTTCTAGGGTCAGGTCTTCCATGTCAGCCGGGTCCTTTGCGCGGGCAATTGCCTTGCAAAGGATGGGCTGCGCGGGGGCTCGTGTCCATGTCTGCAGCTAGCATATGGCGCACAGCAGATGTGCGATACTGGCCCCACCGCGCAGGGCGGGGCCTTAATTGCGCTTAGTAATCGCGCTCAAAGAAGATACCGACGCTGGTCTCGCCGTCAGCACCGGCAGTGCCCTTGGCGGTAATCTCGTCGGTGATATCAAGGTTCAAGTTGATCTCTGTCGTGCCGTCGCTGCCGATCGTGACGTCGGTATAGATATTATCCGACAGGTATTTACCGGCCCGCACCGCCGCGTTGCCTTCGTCATCCGTCGTCACGTCGAAATCATCCAGCCCGATGCCAGAGCGGAAGCCGTCAATCAGCCCGCCGCCCCCGCGCCCCGCCAGCTCTGCCACGGCGGCAGCCAGTTGGACCGCCTGCAAAGGCGAGATTTCAGAGATATCGCGGCCAAAGATCAGCTGCGCCAAGACTTCATCCTGCGGCAGGCTTGGCGTCGATTCAAAGGTGACCTCTGGATCGTTGGCCGGGCCTTCGACGATGATGTTGATCGTCGTGCCTGTGTCTGCCTCTGTCGTGGCGACAAGGCGGATGTAGGGGATGAAATCGCCCTGCAGGCTGGCAGAACCTTCGGACAAATCAAAGCGTTGCTGCAGGATGCTGATCCGGCCACGTTGCAGATCAAATTGACCGACGGGCACGATATTCGCCGTCGTGCCGCCCAATGTCAGGCTGCCGCCCAATTCGGCATCCAGACCGCGACCACGAATGAATATCCGGTTCGGCGCATCGACCCGCACGTCCAGTGGAAAGGCCGGCCCGCTGGCGGTTTCTGTTTGCGCCGTGCTTGACGCATTCACCGCCACATCGGCCCGGTTCAGCGTCAGGCGCACGGCGGCGCTGGGGTTCAGGTGGGTAACGTCGGGCAATTCGCCCAAGGCGCTGGTGCCAGAGGATGGCACCTGAATGTTCGTCTCTCCGAGCGTCAGCAGACCTGCAATCCGCGCGCCGCCGGTCAGCGCACCGTTGACGGTGATTTGGCCATTCACGACAGTCTCATAAAGCTCGGGGTCGATCAGTTCGACGGCGTTCACGTTCAGCGTTAGATCGGCGTTATAAGGTGCGGTCAGGGCGACCGGGCCACTGATCGCGATGCCGCCGCCGGATTGGACGTTGCCGGTCAGATTGACCTGCGCATTGGCCCCGTTCAAGGCGATGGTCGCGTTGATATCCTCCAGTGCCTGTCCCAGGGACGGGGCAGACAGGCGGGCACCGGTGGTGCTGATTTGGCCAGTCACCGACGATAGGGCAGGGGGGCCGTTCGCCGACAGATCAAAGGTGGTGATCCCGTCGATGTTGCGCGGCGCGATAAAGGGGTTCGCCAGCGCCAGCGGCGCGCTGCCGTTCACGTCGATATCTAGGTTGCCGTTGCCCGCAACCTGTCCGCTGGCCGTGGCTGCAATGCCGCCCGGTCCGGTGGCGTCGATGTTCAGGGTATAGCCGCCTGCCGCCGTGCGGCCGATCTGGCCTTGGGCTGTGACCGGGCCGGACAAGGCGTCCGTGAACAGGCCCACATCCGCCAGCCGTGCATCGATCGTGCCATTGGCCGCGCCGCCGCCTGCGGCGCTCAGGTTGCCGCTGGCGGTCAGTTGCGGGAACTGCACATCAAAGCTGCGCAGCGTGATGTCGCTGCCCGATTTGGCCGCATCCAGCACGATCCGCCCCTGGCCGCGCAGCAGCTGGTCGACCTGTTCGTTGCCGATGGCAAGGTTGCCCGTTGTCGCATTCAGCTGTGCGTCAAGCTGGCTCAGGTCTGGCAGCAGCGTGCCATTCGCCGTCAGGTTCACGCTGCCCGACACCGGCTGACCCGCCAATGCGGCAAAGCTGGCAAGGTTCGCGACAGAGGCATCAAGGTTGCCTGTGATGCGGTAGTCATCCTCTTGCGGGGCGACCTGCGCGTCCAGCGTCACATCCGCGCCAGAGCCGTTGGCCGTCAGGTTGACTTGTGCCGTGCCCGCCGCGTTGCGGTCTGCGGTCAGGTCAATCGCCAGCGGCCCGTTCAGCCCGCCCGCCAGCGCGCCCGCGTCGTTCAGCCGTGCGGTAATGTCAGCAGCCAGCGGTCCCGTCAGCCCGCCATTGGCGCTGCCCTGCACGGTCAGTTGCGGTGTGGCGATATCAAGGTTCGTCAGCGCAAAGGCATCGGGCCCTGTGCGCGCGGCGCCGCCGCTGATCGTGCCGGGGCCTGCCATCAGGGCATCAACCTGCGGGATATCGACCTTCAGGCTGCGGGTGCTGCCATCCAGTGTCACGTCAAACAGGCTCAGGTCCGGCAGCAAAGTGCCGTCTAGCGTCACATCGACACCGCCGCCCAGCGTGCGGCCCGCAAGGTTCGAATAGGGGGCGAGTTCGGCCACGGCCGCTTTGATCGTGCCGGTCAGGCGGTAATCATCGACAGGGGCCGCGATCTGGACGTCGGCGTTAATATTGGTGCCGGGGCCATTTGCCGTCAGCACCGCATCCGTGACGCCTGCGTCATCGCGGTCTGCGTTCAGTGCCACGGTCAGCGGTCCGGTCAGGCCCGGGGCGATCAGGCCCATGTTTGCGATGCGCGCATTGGCATTCGCGGTCAGTGGCCCGGTCATGCCGCCGTCGGCGTCGGCCGTCAGGGACAGCTGCGGGGTACGCACGTCTAGGCCTTTGATAATATAGCGATCTTCGCCGATATATCCGACTTCACCCGCAATCGTGCCTGCGCCGGTCAGCAAAGGGTCAAGCTGCGGCGTGCCGGTCTGCAAATCTTGGGTCGTGCCGCTGATTTCTGCCGTATAGCGTGTCATGTCCGACAGCATCACAGCGTTCACAGTCAGGTCCACTGCGCCCGCCAGATCACGGCCCGCGATCTGCGAAAACTGCGACAGATCGCCGGCCTGCGCGTTCAGCACGGCGTTGATCGTCTGACCTTCTTCCGACGGATCAACGGTGCCCGTGGCCTCAAATGTCGTCTGCGGCCCGGTGCCGTTCACGGCAAAGGTCACATTGCCCGCGTCGGTGCGATCGGCGGTACCAGTGATGCGGGCGGGACCGCTTAGGCCATCGGCAATCAGCCCGACATCTTGCACGGATACGTCGAAGTCGCCTGTGCTGACGCCGCTGCTGATGTTGGCATTGGCGCTGACTGTCGCCTCTGGCGTCTCAATCAGCAGATCGTTGATGCGCGTGCCTTCCGTGTCGCGCACGGCCTGCACCGATACGGTGCCGGTGCCTGCAAGCACGGGGTCAAGTTGCGGCACATCGACGGCCAGATCCTGCGTCGTAGCGTTCAGCAGGATGTCGAATAGGCCGTCGAGCGGTGTGATGTCCGCGATGATATTCGCCTGCGCGCCGCCGCCCAAATTGCGCCCGGCAAGGGTGGAAAAGCGTCCCAGTGCCTCTGCGTCTAGCACCACGTTCGCGCGCGTGCGAAAACCGTCCTTCGCGCCTTGCACGGTGGCATCGGCACCGACCTCAATCCCGGGCCCAGTGAGGGTCAAGGTCGTGATCTGCGTTGGTTGATCCTCGTCGCGGTTCAGCACGATACGCCCGGTCAGGCTGTCGCCAAAGGCCTGCGCCGCGCCCGCGTCGTCCAGCTGCACGCCGCTCGCCGCGTAGGTCAGGTCGGCGGTCAGGGCACCTTTTGCATCGCCATTGCCGTTCACGATAATACCGCCGCCGTTCAGGGCGATGGTGTCGATCCCGAGACCGGGGCGGTCAAACCCTTCGATGTCGAACAGGGCGGTCCAGTCGTTGCTGATGCTTTGGTCATAGTTCAGCGCCAGATCGATGCTGTCGACGTATGTCTTTGGGCCGCTGATTGGCAGCAACACAGGTTCGCCCGCAGCATCGGCAATCTTGCCCGTCAGGGCGATCGTTTCAGGCCAACCGGATGATCCAATCGTCGCCTGTCCCGTCAGGGTCAGTCTTTGCGCTTTCAGGTCAAGCTTGGACAGCGAAAAGATGCCCCCATCGCTTAGCGATCCGGCGGCGATCAAGGACACGTCGGGGCCAAAGAAACCTTGGTAATCGGCAGCCAGTAGCGGCGTCAGATCGCCGCCGATGTTCAGGGCAAAGCCAGTCTGACCTTCGGTTGAATTCAACGCAAAATCACCAGTGATCCGGTCTTGGCCGTCGGTGGCCAACGACATATCGGCGGCAAAGTCACTGATCGGGGCCTCGCCTGTAATCGCCAGCTTCAACGATGGGCGATCCGGCAGCCCCATCAAGCGCGAGACGATGCCATCCGCGCCTTCTTCGACGTTCAGGTTCAGGCCCAGCACTTTGCTTTCGTTGTCATAATTGCCGTTGATCGCAAAGACGCCAGTCTGCCCGTCCAGCCGCGTCGCGGTCACATCTGCTTCGCCCTCGCCATTCGCAAGGCTGGCCGATCCGGTCAGCGATAGTGCCACTGCTTCGCCCAAAAACGTCTCGCCCAATTCAATGCGGGCGATGTCTAGGGTGTCGAGCGTGATGCCGACCGGCAGTTCGGGCAGTGAAAATGGCGTCGCCTCTGGCGAGGGGACGCTGGCGGCATCGGACACGGGTGCGCGTTCCAGCTTGACCAGCTCTGCCGTCAGTTCCTGCACGTCGATCCGCCCGCGCAGTAGGGCGCTGCGGTTCCAGTCCAGCACGACGTTGTTCAGCTCTAGCCAGACGCCTTCGCTATCGGCGACGGTGATCTTGTCCACTGTGGCGCGGGATGACAGCGCGCCCTCGAACCCTTGAACATCCACGATCCGGTCATCGCCCGACAGGTTGTCTTGGATCAGGCGCGTCAAATAGCCTTCGCCGTCGTCATCCTGCGCGACAGCGGCAAAGGGCAAGGTCAGCAGAGTCAGCAGAAGAAGGAGATGTTTCAAAATGCTTGTCCGATACCAATGTAAACTTCGACTGATTTAAACTGATCGTCACCGCTGGCGGGGGTGCCCACGTCCAGCCGGATGGGGCCGATACCCGTGTCATAGCGCACGCCAAGCCCGACGCCGGACTGGTCCGCGCCGTCGGTCAGCGGCGTCGCGCTGCCCCCCACATAGCCGTAATCGTAAAAGCCAACGACGCTGATTGCATCGGTGATCCCGACCCGCGCCTCTAGCTGGGCACCGGCAAACGACGTGCCGCCCGTGGTGACGGTTTCGCCGTCGACGGTCTGGTCAAGGCCTAGGGATTTATACCCCTCGCCGCGCACCGTGCCGCTGCCGCCAGAATAGAACAAATAGTCGGCAGGCGCGTCGGCTTCGTCCGTCCCGATCAGCGTGCCGACTTGGCCACGCGCCGCGATGGTAAAGCGATCGTCGGTGCCAAAGCTGTAATAGCCCCGCCCGTCTAGATAGCCCCGCGCGCCGCTGGACCCGCCTGCGACGGACAGGAATGGCGTGCCTGTGGCCTTGATGTAATAGCCGTTCTTGGCGTTCGTTTCGCTGTCGCGCTTGTCATAAGTGACGGACAGCGGCGCGGTCAGCAGTGTATAGTTGCGCGTGCCCAGATCTGTGACCTCTTTCGCGGTCAGCAGGCCGAAACCGCCTTCAATTTCCAGATCTTTGGTGATCAGACGGCTGACCAAGACTTCGGTGCTGGCGCTGTCGATCAGGTAATCAGGCTCGTCCTCGCGGCTGATTTCGGCCGTGGCGGTTAGGTCGGTGTCCGGGCCATAGATGGCGGGGATTTTCAGCGCAGTGGACAGGCTATAGTCGATGCCGCCCGTCCCGCCGCCGATGCCTGCGACCTCTGCGTCAAAGCGCAGATTTTCCGCGCCGCCAAAGAAGTTGCGGTGCATCCAATAGGCGGATGTGCGAATGCCTTCGACGGTGGAATATTCCAGACCGACGCCAATGCGGCGCGGCTTGCTTTCAGCGATGGCCACCGTGATTGGCAGGGTGTCGTTGGGGCCGATATCGTCGGCTTCGGTCAAGGCAACGCTATCGAAGGCCCCCGTTTCGCGCAGGCGGCGCGCGGATTCTGTCAGCTCTTCTGGGTCGTAAACTTCGCCCGTGGGCAGACCTGCGATGCGGGTGATGGCGCTTGTGCGCACCTTGTCGTTGCCGGTGACGGTCAGCGCGCCAAAGGTCAGCTTTGGCCCCGGCGCGATGGTGACGCTGGCGTCTAGTTCGTTGTCGTTATGCCGCGCGACGATCTGCTGACCAGCCGCTTCGACCTTGGCGTAACCTTGATTGCGCCATGCAGTGCGGGCGTTGCTGCTGGCTTGGCGGATCACATCGGCCTTTGCATCCTCGCCAGTGGCAAAGCCTTCGGGCAGTTCGGTGCCGGGGGCCAGCGGCGCGACGGATGCGACACCAAAGGTGAAAAGCGGGCCGGGATCGACCGCGATGTCGATGGTGTCGATCTGTTTTGGCGCGGCCAGCGGCGCAAGGTTCGCAGCCTCGGTCCCGTTCACTTTGATCGATATGGTACCGCTGTAATATCCGGCCGCATAAAGCGCGGTCAGCAAGCGGCGATAATCTGCGCGGGCGGCGGCGACATAATCCTGCGGTTGGGGGTCTTCTTCGTCGCCAACACTGCGCGACAGCGACGCATCTTTTAGCAAGGTCAGCAGGCTATCATCCGCACCGGGCGCGTTCAGAGATACGTCTTGCGCGGTGGCGGCTGTGGCAGTCGTTAAAAAAAGGACAGCAGTCCAACTGATCTGTTTAAACGTCACACTGCATCCCCTGTCGTCGTTGGGGTTGTTGTAGCGTATCACGAAACAAACGCAAATAAACCTGTGGTCTGAAGCTCTATCTGGCGCAGGTTTTGCGCGACTTTGTTAACGCAGCGGCAACAGATTGATACAGGCAGCAACGCTTGGGCGGTTTAACGCTTAAACAAAGGGATCATCGGGATAGGTCACAGCCGCAAGGTACAGGCCCTGCGGCGGGCAAACCGGCCCGCACGCGGTGCGATCGCGGGCCTCTAGTGCGGTTTTTACCTGTTCAGGCTGCCAATGCCCGCTGCCAACGCGTTCAAGCGTGCCGACAAAGCTGCGGACCTGATTGTGCAGGAATGACCGGGCGCGGACGTGGATGTGGAACATCTGGCCCGTGTGGGCCGGGACTTCCTCGACCCGCAACTCGTCCAGCGTACGCAGCGGGCTGTCCGCCTGGCACATCGCGGCGCGGAAGGTGGTGAAATCATGCAGGCCCAGTAGATGATCTGCGCCTTCCTGCATGGCGGCTGTATCCAGCGGCAGCTTGACCTGCCACATCCGCCCGGCATCCAGCGCCAGTGGCGCGCGGCGGGCCGCAAGGCGGAACAAATAGCGCCGCTCTGTCGCCGAAAAGCGGGCGTGCCAGTCGTCATCGACCCGCGCGCAATCCGTGATGGCGACGGGCAAAGGCTTTAGGTGATAATTCACCGCCTCTGACAAACGGAATGGGTCCCAGTTGCGCGTCAGGTCGCAATGGGCCACTTGCCCCACCGCATGCACGCCCGCATCCGTGCGCCCTGCGGCGCCGATGGTATGGGGCCCGGGCTGAATTTTGGCCAAGGCGGACTCGATCGCGCCTTGCACGGACGGGCGGTCCACCTGCCGTTGCCAGCCGGAAAACGGGGTGCCGTCATATTCGATTTTCATGGCGTAGCGTGGCATGGCGCGGACTTAGGCCGCGCTTTGCACAAAATCAATCCCTACCCAAGGCAAGCTTTGGGCCCTATCTGTCGATAAACCAAGGCAGAAGGGGCAGCGCGTGGGCCTGTTTGACATTACCGAAGGCATCATGCGCGGCGTGGGCAATGCAGCGGGGGCGGTCACCCGGCCAATTACTGCGCCGTTCAGCGATCCGGTGATCCGCCTTGGCGTGACGGGGCTATCGCGCGCGGGCAAGACTGTTTTTATCACCTCGCTTGTGGCGAACCTGATGGACCGGGGCCGCATGCCGCAGCTGCGCGCTGCTGCCAGCGGTGCGATCCAGATGGCCTATTTGCAGCCGCAGCCCGACGACACGCTGCCGCGCTTTGATTATGAGACCTACCTGTCGCAACTGACCGCCACCGATCCAAAATGGCCCGACGGCACGCGCCAAATCTCGGAACTGCGGTTGTCGTTTAAGGTGCAGCCAACCGGGTTTATGGCAGGCCTGCAGGGCGTGCGGACCGTGCATCTGGATATCGTCGATTACCCCGGCGAATGGCTGCTGGATCTTGGCCTGCTGGATCAAAGCTATGCGGATTGGTCCAAGGGCGCGCTGGCCCGCTGCGCCGGGCGGCCGCTTGGGGATGACTATCTGGCGCTTGTCGCGCAAACGGACGCGGCGGGGCCGCTGGAAGAGCCCGCCGCCAAGGCGCTGGCGCAGGCCTATACCGCGCACCTGAACGCGTCGCGCGCGGCGGGATATTCCGACTGCACGCCGGGCCGGTTCCTGTTGCCCGGCGATCTGGCCGGCAGCCCGGTGCTGACCTTTGCCCCGCTACCGGGCACCGATTTCGCGCGTGGCACTTTGGGGCGGGAATTGGCACGCAGGTTCGAATCCTACAAGAAAAACGTCGTACAGCCGTTTTTTCGCGATCATTTTGCACGCATTGATAGACAGGTCGTACTGGTTGATGTGCTGGGCGCGATCCACAATGGCCCGCGTGCGCTGGACGATCTGCGCACGGCGATGGCGGAAATCCTTGGCGCGTTTAACCCCGGACGCAATAATTTCATCAGCCGCATCTTCTCTGGCCGGCGGGTGGAAAAGATCCTTTTTGCCGCGACCAAGGCCGACCATTTGCATCACACCCAGCATCCGCAGCTGAGCGCGATCACGCAGGCCTTGCTGCGTGAAGCGAAAGACCGCGCCGATTTCGCCGGCGCGCAGACCCAAGCGATGTCCATCGCCGCCCTGCGCACCACGATTGAGGAAACCGTCGATCACCGCGACGGGCCGCTGGATGTTGTGCGCGGGCGGTTGCTTGATACCGGCAAACAGGCCGCGTTTTATCCCGGCGCTTTGCCCACCGATCCGCAGCATCTGCTGGCCCCCGCGCGGGCAGGCGCTGCCGATTGGGGCAGCGGTGATTATAAAATCATGCGATTTGCCCCTGCGCCGCTGACCCTGCGCCCCGGCGAAGGCCCGCCGCATATCCGGCTGGATAAGGCCGCAGAATTCCTGATTGGAGACCTGTTGTGAAACGCCCCGTGCTGATCGACCTCGACGAGGCATCCGATATCACGCCCGCCACAGCGCCAATCATTTTGGACGACGCCCCGCAGGGGGCTGCAATGCAAAAGGTGGCCGCATTGGCCGCGCGCAGGTCGTCGCCGCTGGGCAAATGGTTCTGGTCGCTGCTGATCAGCATCATCGGGTTTATGGTGTCGCTGGCGGCGTGGAATTTCGTCACCGGGTTGATCGCCAGTAACCCGTTTCTTGGCATGGCCTTTAGTGCGCTGCTGATCATCTTTTGCTGCGTCCTGCTGGCGATTGCCCTGCGCGAACTGTCGGCCTTTAGCCGGTTGCGCCGCATCGACCGTGTCCAAGTCGAGGCTGCCAAAGCCCACGCCGGGGCCGACCTGCCGATGGCGCGCAAGGTGGTGGACCATTTGACCCAGCTTTATGCAGGCCGCCCCGATACGACATGGGGCCGCCAGCAATTGGCTGAACGCGCGCCGGAAATTATGGACGCCGACGGGCTGCTTGATCTGGCGGAACGCAGCCTGCTGGAACCCCTTGACGCGCGCGCCGTGGCAGAGGTGCAGGCCGCCGCGCGGCAAGTCGCCGTGGTGACGGCCGTCGTGCCGCTGGCGCTGGCGGATGTGTTCACGGCGTTGACGTCGAACCTGCGGATGATCCGCCGCATCGCCGAGATTTATGGCGGACGCTCTGGCACGCTGGGCAGCTTGCGGTTGGTCCGCACCGTGCTGACACATCTGGTCGCGACCGGCGCTGTGGCCGTGGGTGACGATCTGATCCATTCCGTCGCGGGCGGCGGTCTGCTGTCGAAAGTGTCCCGCCGCTTTGGCGAAGGCGTCGTGAACGGTGCCCTGACCGCCCGCGTCGGCATCGCCGCGATAGAGGTGTGCCGCCCGCTGCCGTTCCAAGCGCTCAAGCGCCCGTCGGTCACTGGCACAGTGCAACGGGCGCTGACGGGGCTGTTCGGAAGCGCCTAGGGCACGATGCAGGCCTTAAGCTGCGCCGCGATCCCGGTCAGCAGATCACCATACAATGCGGGACCGGGATCAAGCGCCATGCCGGTGTCGTCAATAACCCCGGTGCGCGCATCGGTGCCGTCGGTCAGCAAATCGGCGTAATCCGTCGGCCCGTTGGTTTCGGACATGACGCAGGTGACGGTGCCCGCTTCGACTAATGCGCGCAGCTCTGCCAGATGGGCGGGGCCGGGGGTCTCTGCATCGCTGTCGGAAATCGCCTCGGCTGCGGGCACGCCGTAGCGGTCCGTAAAATAGCCAAAGGCCGCATGCGGTGCGATCCATGTGCCAGACGGCACATCGGCCAGATCGGCACTGATGCGGTCATGCAGTGACATCAGGTCTGCCAGCGCGTTGCCAGCGTTCGCAGTATAGGTGTTCGCGTTTTCCGGGTCTGTCGTGACCAGCGTGTTGCGGATTGCGCGGACCCAGATCATTGCGATCTCTGGATCCAGCCAAGCGTGGGGATCGATGGCGTGGTCGGTATCGCCGGCATCTGCGCCGTGGTCATGCCCGCCAATCAGATCGCGATGCGCCCAGCCCGGCATGTCCATCAAGGTCAGCGTCGCCGCCGCCGGGGCTAGTGTTTCCAGCGGGTCCGACAGCCACGGCGTCAGCGCCGGGCCAACCCAGATCACGATCTGCGCCTGCGACAGCTTGCGCGCGTCGGAGGGGCGCAGCGCCAGATGATGCGCATCAGCGCCGGGCGGCACGATCAGATCGGGCGTGCTGACGCCCTCCATGATCTGCGCGACAAGGCTGTGCACCGGTGCGATATCGGTGACGACCAGCGGTGCGTCGGCCAAGGCTTGCGTCGTGGTCAAGACCAGCGCGGCGGCGAGGGTGCGAATCATAGGGGGCCTCTTGCAGTTAGAATTGAGCGGGGCTATAGAGCGTATGTTATAACATAACAAGGCACGCCATGACCGCCACCGGATTCGACCGCCATGACCATAGCGCCTGCGTTTCGGACGCAATCAGCAGCGCAGAGCAGCATTGCGCGGCGGCGGACTTGCGCCTGACGCCGGTACGTCGCCGGGTGCTGGAAATCCTGTTGGAAAGTCACGCGGCGCTTGGGGCGTATGATGTGCTGGCACGGCTGGATGCGGAAGGGTTGGGGTCTAAACCGCCCGTTGCCTACCGTGCGCTGGGCTTTTTAGTGGATAACGGCTTTGCCCACCGCATCGAGGGGCTGAACGCCTTTATCGCCTGCGCCCACCCCGGCGCGGATCATGCGCCCGCCTTCCTGATCTGCCGCGGCTGCCACAAGGTCGCCGAAACCCGCGCCACAGCGCCGCTGGGGCAGGCGGCATCGCAGGCTGGCTTTGCGATCGAACAGACGGTGATAGAGGCGCAGGGCCTATGCCCCGCCTGTCAGGTGCAACCATGAGCCTGCTGTCCGCGCGCGGGATTGGCGTTACGCGCAATGGCAATAGGATCCTGCAAAACGTCGGCCTTGATATCAAAGCCGGAGAGATCGTGACCATCGTCGGCCCCAATGGCTCTGGCAAATCCACCCTGCTGCGCGTGCTGATTGGCGCGCTGACGCCGGATCGCGGAACCGTCACCCGCACGCCGGGACTGCGGCTGGGCTATGTGCCGCAAAAGCTGGCGATTGATGCAACCTTGCCACTGACCGCGCGGCGGTTTCTGGATTTGCCACACCGGGTCAGCGACGCGGTCGCCGCGAAAGCGCTAGACAAGACCGGCGTGCCAGAGGTGGCAAAGCGCCAGATGGCCGATCTGTCGGGCGGGCAATTTCAGCGCGTTCTGCTGGCCCGCGCCTTGTTGTCGCGCCCGCAACTGCTGATCTTGGACGAGGCGACGCAGGGGCTGGATCAGCCCGGCTCTGCCAGTTTTTATCGCCTGATCGAAGGGGTGCGTCAGAACCTGAACTGCGCGGTCCTGATGGTCAGTCACGAGCTGCATGTCGTCATGTCCGCGTCCGACCGGGTGATCTGTCTGAACGGGCATATCTGCTGCGAAGGTACGCCAGAGGTCGTTTCTGCCGCGCCCGCATACCGCGAATTGTTTGGCACGGGCACGGGCGGCGCGCTGGCGCTGTATCGCCATGACCACGATCACGGGCATGACCACGGGCACGATCATCATCACGACCATGGGCACAGCCACAACGATGGGCCCCACAGCAAGGCACACGATCATGCTTGACGATTTTCTAGTCCGCGCGATCCTTGCCGCCATCGGCACCGCCCTTGCCGCGTCGGTCTTGGGCTGTTTTGTGGTCTGGCGGCGCATGGCCTATTTCGGCGACGCCACGGCGCATGCGGCGATCCTTGGGGTGGCGATTGCCTTGGCGCTGAATATCTCGATCTTTGCGGGCGTGGCGGCGGTGGCCTTGGTCGTGGCCGTACTGATCCACCGCTTGTCGGACCGGGCGCAGGGCACAGACACGATCCTTGGCGTGATTGCCCACGGCGCGTTGGCGACGGGCCTTGTGGCCGTCACCTTGATCCCCGGCGCGCGCATCAATCTAGAGGCGTATTTGTTCGGCGACGTGCTGACCGTGTCCCGCATGGATATCGCGGTGATTTGGGGCGGCGCGGCGGTGGTGCTGGGGGTTTTGTGGTTCCACTGGTCCGCGCTGCTGCTGGCAACTTTAAGCCCCGACCTTGCCACCGCGTCTGGCGTCAACCCGCAACGCGAGAATTTGATCCTGACCTTGCTGCTGGCGGGCATCGTCGCGGTCGCGATCAAGGTCGTCGGCGCGCTGTTGATTACGGCGCTGCTGGTCATCCCCGCCGCTGGCGCGCGCCGGCTTGCGACATCACCCGAAGGGATGGCGCTGCGCGCTGCGGTGATCGGGATATTGGCCGCCGTGGGCGGGTTGACCATGTCATTGCAGATGGACACGCCCGCCGGGCCATCCATTGTCGTTATGGCCGTAATCTTGTTCGCCTTGACCACAATTGGCGAAAAATTGCGTACAATAGGCGGCTCCGCGCCGTGATCTGGGCCTAAGGTTGCCATATTCCCCCTGCATAACTACCCCTGCACCCACTTTCTTGCAGAGGTATTTTATGCTCCGGTCCATCCTTGCAGCCGTCTTTCTTATGGTCACCGCACAAGGCGCCGCTGCCGCAAATAGCTGCGCCATGCCGGGTAACGTTAACCAGATGGCCAACGAGGTCGCGGCTGGCGTGAACGCCCAGCGGCAGGCAAACGGGCTGACGCCGCTGACGTATAACCCCACGCTGGGGCGCGCGGCCACGGGTCATGCCTGCGATATGTCCACCCACGCGTTCTTTGGCCACAAGGGCAGCAACGGATCGAACGTCGGGGCCCGCGTCCGCTCTGCCGGGTATGCCTATTGCACCGTCGCTGAGAACCTGGCCTGGGGCTTTCCGACCGCCGGGCAGATCATTGGTGGCTGGATGAACTCTGCCGGACACCGCGCGAATATGCTGCACCCGCGGGTCAAGGAAATGGGCATCGCCATCACCCAAGGCGCGCAAGGCCCAAACTGGGTGCTGGTGCTGGGGCGCAGCTGCTAGCAAAACGCAGCGTGCCGCGCTATCTGGTTGGCTGATCCAAACGGGGAAGGGCCAGTCAGATGCGTATTGTTTTCATGGGAACGCCGGAGTTTTCGGTGCCAGTCCTGCAGGCCCTGTATGATGCAGGCCACGACATTGCTGCCGTTTACACCCAACCGCCGCGGCCCGCTGGGCGCGGGAAAAAGGATCGGCCCGGCGCGGTACACCAGCGCGCGCTGGACCTAGGGCTGCCTGTCCGCCATCCCGTTTCGCTAAAAGGTTCAGACGCGCAGGCCGAGTTCGCGGCGCTGAACGCAGATATTGCCGTCGTTGTCGCCTATGGCCTGATCCTGCCGCAGGCCGTCCTGGACGCGCCGGAGCATGGGTGCCTGAATATCCACGCCAGCCTGCTGCCGCGCTGGCGCGGGGCCGCACCGATACACCGCGCGATTATGGCTGGGGATGCGAGCACCGGCATCTGTATCATGCAGATGGAGGCAGGCCTTGATACCGGCCCGGTGCTGCTGCGGCAGGCCACGCCCATTACGCCGGATGAAACCACTGGCGGATTGCACGACCGACTGTCCGCGATGGGCGCGGCCCTGATCGTGCAAGCGCTGAACCAACTGCCAGACCTGTCGCCGCAAGTGCAGCCAGAGGACGGCGTGACCTATGCGACCAAGATCGACAAGGCCGAGGCCCGTATCGATTGGGCCCAGCCAGCCGCGCAGGTCGATCGCCAAATCCGGGGCCTGTCCCCCTTTCCCGGTGCGTGGTGTGAAATCGGCGGCGAGCGGGTGAAGCTGCTAAGCAGCGCCGTGGTCGACGGCGCGGGCGAGCCGGGTCAGGTCTTGACTGGCTTGACCGTCGCCTGCGGCAGCGGCGCGGTGCAGATCACGCGGTTGCAACGGGCAGGGGGCAAGGCGCTGGACGCGGATATCGCGCTGCGCGGCTTCGATCCCGGCCCGTTTGTGATGTAGCGGATCGGATCCAACATGCCCCACCGCACCATACCCTTTGCGCTTGTCGGCATTGATCACGTCGTCTTTCTTGTGGACGACATGCCCCGGGCGCTTGCGTTCTATCGCGATGTGCTGGGCTGCGCGCCGGGTTATTCCTATCCGGCCATGGGGATGGAACAGGTCTGGGCAGGTGCCGCGCTGATCGTGCTTTGGGACACGACCCACCCCGGCGCGGCTGCCGCTGTGCCGCCAGTGGCGGGCGGGCGCAATGTCGATCATTTGTGCATTGCGACCTCGCCCTTCGCCCCGCAGGACATGCGCGACCATCTGGCCCGGCATGGCGTTCAGATCGTGCGCGAAGCGACCCATGGCGGCGCACGCGGCATGGGGCATTCGTTCTATGTGCTTGATCCGTTTGGGAATAAGCTAGAGCTGAAGGGCCCCGCCGAATACCCCGATGGGCGCGCTTAGCCCATCCGTTCCGAGACGTAAGAACCGGGAGAGGGCGGGAAGACGATGGTCTTGTTGCCGTTCAAAAACACGCGGCGGTGGATATGCGCATGGATTGCGCGGGCCAGCACTTGTGCTTCAACGTCGCGGCCGAGCGAAACATAATCGCCCGACGATTGGGCATGGGTGACGCGGACCGTGTCCTGTTCGATGATCGGACCCTCGTCCAGATCGGCGGTGACGTAGTGGGACGTCGCGCCAATCAGCTTCACGCCGCGTTCGAACGCTTGCTTATAGGGGTTAGCCCCTTTGAAGCTGGGCAAGAACGAGTGGTGGATGTTGATGATCCGCCCCGACATGGTCTGGCACATGCGGTCCGACAGGATCTGCATGTAACGCGCCAGCACGATCAGCTCGGCACCCGCGTCCTCGACCACGGCCATGATCTGCGCCTCGGCCTGCGGTTTGTTTTCCTTGGTGACCTTGATGCAGTGGAACGGGATGTCGTGGTTCACGACGACCTTTTGGTAATCAAGATGGTTGGAAATCACCGCCACGATATCAATCGGCAGCGCGCCAATGCGCCAGCGATACAGCAGATCGTTCAGGCAATGGCCAAAGCGGCTGACCATGATGACGACCTTCATCTTTACGCTTTCGTCGTGAAAGGCGTAGTCCATCCCGAACTTTTCCGCCGCCGCGACAAAGCCGTTCTGAAGCCCGTCTAAATCCCGCGTGCCGTCATTTTCAAAGCTCATGCGCATGAAAAACTGACCCGTTTCGGTGTCGTCGAATTGGGACGAATCCGTGATGTTGCAGTCGTTGTCGGCCATGTAGTTGGCGATCGCGGCGACGATCCCCTTGGACGATGGGCAGTTCACGGTCAGGGCATAGTTTGTCATTTGGCTTACTTTTCTTAAATGGGCGGGCAGGCCGTTGTTGGTGGTTGTCTCGCATCTTGGCCTGCGGGCACAAGTTGGAAACGGCGCTGCCGGGGGCGAAAACGACGGCAGACCGTTATGCAGGTGTTAGTCGATGGCCCCAAAGGCCGCGCTGGTCAGTGTGCAATCGCGGATCACGTCCACACCGCAACCGCGCGGCTGCAGATCGCGGGTCAGGCAAATCCGGGTTTCCTGAATTGCGCCGTCTGTGCAGGTGATCGTCACGCCGTCGCGGGGCAGATTTGGGTTGGCGTCGACAAAGGCGTCCTCGATCAGGCTGGCGGGCAGGGTCACGTCGCGGGTCAGTTTGCGAAACGCCTGCGGGATGCGGATGCTGTCGTAGGCTTGCCGCGCGGTTCGGTAATACGATTGCGGCGATAGGCCCGTGCAGCTGCCGTGCTTGTTCCACTGATACCACGCAAGGCCAGATGTGCCCATGATATCGGCCATGCCTTCGGTGTCGCGCCGGGACGGGGGGCCGTATTTGCTGTGGCAATCTTGGGGATAGCCGCGATCATATTGCGGCCAAAGTCCATGGAGCACCCAGCCAAAATCCGCGTCCTGCGCACATTGTGGTGAGTTGCGCGCATGCCCCGTCAAGTCGCACCAGTTTGGCGACCACGACAGCGACATAACATAATAGTCAAATTCGCCCGCCGTGTCTTGGGCTGCGGCAGGTCCGGCGATCATCAGCGCAAGGGCTGTCAGGGCGGCTTTCATGTTTTTCATCTTCCCAATTTCGGCTGCTTCACCTATATTACATTCAAGTTCCCCGACAATGTGAACCCGGCCCCAGCGGTCAGCCCCTTTAAGGGCGCAGGGAAGGCTTGTCGAATTGATGGATAGGAGTGAAGACGATGTCCGATAAACCGATCATGGCCAAGGCCACCGCAGTCTGGCTGTGCGACAATACTACGCTAACGTTTGTGCAGATTGCAGACTTTTGCGGACTGCACCCACTCGAGGTGCAAGGCATTGCTGACGGCGACGTTGCTACGGGTGTCAAAGGCTTTGACCCCATCAGCAACAACCAGTTGACCCAAGTTGAATTGGACAGCGCGCAGGCCAATCCGCAGCACAAGCTGAAGCTGAAGTTCAACGCATCTGCCCAAGGCGAAGAAAAGCGCCGCGGCCCGCGGTATACGCCCCTGTCCAAGCGTCAGGACCGTCCGGCATCCATCTATTGGCTGGTGAAATTCCACCCAGAGCTGGAAGACGCGCAGATCAGCAAGCTGGTCGGCACCACCAAGCCGACGATCGCTGCGATCCGCGACCGCACGCATTGGAACATCAACAACCTTGACCCGATCGACCCCGTCGCGCTGGGCCTGTGCAAGCAGTCCGAACTGGACGCAGCCGTGCAAAAGGCCAACGCCAAGCGTGCCCGTGAAGGCACCGCAATGACCGATGACGAGCGTCGCAAGCTGGTGTCGACCGAAAGCAGCCTTGGCATGTCGCCGGATTCGAAAATGCCGACCTCTATGGCTGGGCTGGAAACGTTCACCCTGTCCGATGATACCCCGGTCGAGGAAGAAGAAGTCGAAGATAAGCGCGACATCCGCGACGCGGACAGCTTCTTTAACCTGCCCGACGACGTCGATGCGACCAATGATGACGAAGACGACGACGACCGCTAAATCGTTCGTCAGTTTATGAAAAAGCCCCGGCCTGCGTGCCGGGGCTTTTGCGTTTCTAGGGGGTCAGACGCGGTCTTCTTCGTCCAGCAGAATGCGCGCGGCATTGCCGCTGTCGTCGTCATATTGCTGCGACCGCACGGTCCAGATGAACGCGATCAGTCCCGCGCTGCCAAGGATCAGCGAGATCGGGATCAGGACAACAAGAACGTTCATTTCACCCACCGCATCCGCTGCGCATTTAGCAGCACCGTCAAAGAAGAGACCGACATCGCCAGCGCCGCCATCAACGGCGTCGCGATGCCTGCCAAGGCAATGGGAATTGCGATGGCGTTGTAAAGGGCGGCGATGGCAAAGTTTTGCTGCGACAGCCGCCGCGTTGCGCGGGCAATGTGTAGCACCAGCGGCAGATCCTCAAAGCTGTCTTTCAGCACGACAACGTCGGCCGCATTGCGCGATGCCTCTAGCGCGGTGGACGGCGCAATAGAGGCGTGTGCCGCGGCCAGAACCGCCGTGTCGTTCAGCCCGTCACCGATCATCAAGACCCGCTCTCCAGCGTCGCTCAACTCTTGCAGGCGGTCCAGTTTGTCCTGCGGCGATGCACCCGAGATGAACGGCACCGACAGGCAAGCGGCCAGCCGCTCTGCAGGAAGCGCCGCGTCGCCGGTCACGATTTCGCAGGGCAGATCAAGGGCGGCGATGGCGGATTCGACGCCGGGGCGCACGACCTCTGGCACCTCTAGCGGGCAGGGGGGGGCGTCGCCGATGGACAGGCACAGGCCCGGTGTTGCGGCACCGATCCACGGGCCCCGGCCCAGCCGGACGATCACATCGCCGTAGTAGCCCATCACGCCGTTGCCGGGCACTTCGCGGACCTCGGTCAGCTCTGCGGCAGGGGTGTCGGCCAGCGCCGTGACAATCGCCCGTGACAGCGGATGGTTCGAACTTTGTGCCAGCGCCTTGGCGATTTGGCGGTCCGTCGCGCTCAGGTCATCGGGCAGGTTCACAAAAGGCCGCGTCAGGGTGCCTGTTTTGTCGCACATCACGTGGCTGACTTCTGCCAAACGTTCCAGCGCGGTGGCGTGACGCACCAGATAGCCCAGCGAAAACAAACGACTGACGGCAGCGGTGGACACCGCAGGTACCGCAAGTCCAAGGGCGCAGGGGCAGGTGATGATCAGCACGGCCGTTGCCACATTGATCGCAAAGCGCAGGTCGCCTGTGGCAAACCACCAGCCCGCAAAGGCCACCAACGCCAGCCCGTGCACGGCGGGCGCATAGATCTGCGCTGCGCGGTCGGCCAGCGCGGTATAACTGTTGCGCGCGTTTTCTGCGGTTTCAACCAGCGCGGCCATGCGGCGCAGGGACGTATCGGTACCGTCGCAGAGCGACCGTAGGCGCAGGGGCGCGGTCAAATTGACCTCTCCGGCTTGCAATGTCGCGCCGGCGTCTAAGCTAATGGCCGCGCTTTCGCCGGTCAGGATCGACCGGTCCATCAGGGCCGCGGTCGACAGCAGCACCCCGTCGACGGGCACGCGCGCGCCGGTCGGTACCAAGACGATATCGCCCATGCGAAGGTCTGCGGCGGGCACGGTTTCGCTATGGGCGCCGTTGATACGCGTCGCGGTCTGCACCTCGAGCGCGGCCAACTCGCGCGCGGCGGACCGGGCGGTGGTGCGGGTGCGGTGATCCAGATAGCGGCCGATCAGCAGGAAAAACGTCAGCGACAGCGCCGCGTCGAAATAGGCATGTTCGCCCCCTGACAGGGATTCAAAGAGCGACATGCCGGACGCCAGCAAAATCGCGAGCGAGATCGGCACATCCATGTTCAGCCGCCCCGCCCGCAGCGCGGTCATGGCCGAGGTAAAGAACGGCTGCGCCGCATAGGCGACCGTCGGCAGTGCGATCATGGCAGAGATCATGTGGAACATGTCCCGCGTCGCTCCGTCCGCGCCCGACCAAATCGCGACGGACAGCAGCATGACGTTCATCATGGCAAAGCCCGCGACGGCCATGCGCAGCAGCAAGGCGCGCCCTTGGGCGTCGCGCGTCGCTTCTAGCCGGGCGACATCGAGGGGATAAATCTCGTATCCCAAGGCCGCCACTGCGGTTTGGATCGCCTCGGGATCAACTTGGCCCGCAACCGACAGCCGCTTCATCGACAGGTTCACGCGAACAGTTGCGACACCGTTCAGGTGCGACAAGCCGCGTTCAATCTTGCCGATACAGGCGGCGCAGGTGACGCCGGGGACCGAGAATTGCAGCGCAGGACCCTGCGCCGTTTCCTGCGCCAAAGGGGCCGCTGCGCAAGCAGGACAGCCTGACATCATGGCAGGACCGCCACGATCACGCGCTGCTGGAACAGCGTGCCGTCCTCGGCCCGCAGTTTCACGCGCAGGTTCCAATTGCCACCGCCGCCGCCCGCGATGGTGGCCCGCAGCGCGCCGTCTTCAAACCGGAAATCTGGCGTCTGATCGCGGGCGACGCTGGTGGCGCGGCCAAAGGTTGCCTCTTCGACCGTCGGGGCGATGGGCTGGCCATCTTGCACGATGAACAAGGCTAATTCATTGCCTTGCAGGGTCGCCCTGACGTCCCAGTTTAGGCCGACTTGTGCATCGCGGTCGGCGTCAAAAGTCTGGCTGGCCACGTAAGAGTTCTTGACCTCTAGCCCCGGAAAGGTGCGCACGGCCTGCACGGCCAACGTCAGGTTCACCGCGATGATGATGCTGAACGCAAAGATAAAGATGCCAAGGACGTGCCAGCCTGTAATTTCGCGTGTCATTGGACTCTCCCGTTAAATGTCGTGGCTTGGCTGGCGCGGTCGCCTGTTGAAGCGTCCTCTACCCAAAAGCGCAGGGCCGTGTCGTGGGCGGTGGCCGCCGGATCGGACGCGCGGGCGGTGACATAGACACGCTGGGTCAGGCTGGTGTCGGCGGGGACGGTGACGATGACATCACGATCCGCGTTCCCCTCTAGGTCGATGCGCAGCACGGTATCGGCGGTCAGGCTCAGGCGGAACTCGGCTTCGCTGAGTGATTTGTTCCGCAGCCGCACGTCATAGATATTGCGGATCGCGCCGTCGGATTGCACGACATAGGTCGGGTTGCGCACCGGGCTGACGGTCAGCTCGATCGGAGAGCGGATGAACAGCGCATAGACAAGGCCAACGCCGATGGCAGACCAAAGCAGGGTGTAGATGATCGTGCGCGGGCGCAGAATGTGCTGCCAGATCGGGCGTGGCGGCAGGCCGGCGCGTTCGCGCGGCTCGTCCGTTAAGGCCATATAGTCGATCAGGCCGCGCGGCTTGCCGATACGGTCCATCACGTCGTCGCAGGCGTCGATGCACAGCGCGCAGGTAATGCATTCCATCTGCTGCCCGTCGCGGATGTCGATGCCCATCGGGCACACGTTCACGCAGGCCATGCAATCGATGCAGTCGCCCTTCGTGGCGACCGGATCAGTGCCAGCGTGCAGCGCCTGCGCCAGATCCGGGCCATGCGTGTTGGGCACATTGGGGTCGGTACGCTTGCCCTTGCCGCGCGGCTCTCCCCTCCAGTCGCGGTAGGCGACGGTCAGGGTGTCGGGGTCCATCATCGCGGATTGAATGCGCGGCCAGGGGCACATGTAGATGCAGACCTGTTCGCGCATAAAGCCGCCAAAAACAAAGGTCGTCGCGGTCAAAATGGCGATGGTAATATAGGCGGCGGGGTGCGCGGTGCCGTTCAGCAGGTTTCCCAGCAGGGCGGGGGCATCGGTGAAATAGAACACCCAAGCACCGCCCGTGGCCAGTGCGATGGCAAGCCAGACCGTCCATTTCGCGCTGCGCAGCCACGCCTTGTGCGCGGACCATTTGGCATTGTGGAGCCGCACACGGGCGTTGCGGTCGCCTTCAATCCAGCGTTCCACAAGGATGAACAGGTCAGTCCAGACCGTTTGCGGACAGGTATAGCCGCACCAGACGCGTCCCAGCGCCGAGGTGAACAGAAACAGCCCAAGGCCCGCCATGATCAGCAGGCCCGCGACGAAGTAAAATTCGTGGGGCCAAATCTCGATCCAGAAAAAGTAAAAGCGGCGGTTGGCCAGATCAACCAGCACCGCTTGGTCAGGCATGCCGGGGCCGCGGTCCCAGCGCAGCCATGGTGTGATGTAGTAAATGCCCAGCGTCAGCGCCAAGATCCACCATTTGAGGCGGCGAAAGGTACCACTGACGCGGCGGGGAAAGATCGGCTCGCGCGGGGCGTAGAGGGACGGAGTGGACATGACTAACCTGTACTATTGCCCGCCTGTGATAGGAGGCGCGCGGCAGCTGTGCTTTGATTTGAATCAAAACCGCCCCCGACCTTTGGTCAGGGGCGGCGTTACGTCACATAGGGCGTGATTATTCTGGCGCTTGTTCGCCGCCGCCAAGGCTGTGGACATAGACAGCCACGGCGTCGACATCGACATCTGACAACCGCTGGCCCCATGCGGGCATGACGCCAAAGCGGGCCTGCGTGATCGTCTGCGTCAGGCTGGCGGTATCGCCGCCATAAAGCCAGATCGCGTCGGTCAGGTTCGGCGCACCCATGTCGCGATTTCCGGTCGCGTCGTCGCTGTGGCAGGCGGCGCAGTTTTCGGAAAACAGCACTGCGCCTTCTGCGGCCTGTGCCCGATCCTCGACCGTGGCCGACAAGCTGATGACGTAGGTCACAAGCGAGGCGATTTCCGGCTTGGACAGGATGTCGCCAAAGGCAGGCATCTGCGACCAGCGGGCGTCGGGATCGGTGTCGTTACGGATACCGTGGTCGATGGTCATGGCGATGGATGCAACGTCGCCGCCCCAAAGCCAGTCATCGTCCAGCAGGTTGGGATACCCCAGCGCGCCCGCCGCGCCAGAGCCGTGGCACTGGCTGCAATTGGCACGGAACACCGCGCCGCCGCGGGCGACGGCATAGCGGTGCAGCGGATCGCCGGGCGCAAGCGTTGGCAAATCGGCGGCGACCAAGTCGGCCACCAGTTGCGCGTTCTTCGCCTCGTGATCGGCGATGTCCTGCGCCACTGCGCCGCGCGTGGACCAACCCAGCGTGCCGCTGGTGGCCCCCGAAATCATCGGCCAAGCGGGGTAAAAGATTGTGTAGCCGACGGCCCAGACGATACAGGCATACAGCGTCCACAGCCACCAACGGGGCAGGGGGTTGTTCAGCTCTGTGATGCCATCCCAGCTGTGGCCGGTTGTCTCAACACCGGTTGTCTCGTCGATATTTTTGCCTTTGGCCGGCTTCTTCTCAGTCACATTCTTAGTCATGGGGCTGACCCTTTGGGTTGGGCGCATCCTGATCGGCGCGAGCGTCAGGGCTGGCCTTAGGGGCGGAGTCATTGCGGAACGGGATCATGCTGGCGTCTTCACGGGCACGGCGCTGGCTGGGCAAAAAGGCCCAGATCGCGGCGCTGGCGAAGAAGCCGAACATGGCCAGCAAAATCCAACTGTCTGCCAGTTGGCGCATGAAGGTGTAGGTATCCATCAAAGCCTCCTATCGGCTGGCGTCGGGGGTGAAGGTGGAAAAGTCGACCATCGTGCCAAGCACTTGCAGGTAGGCGATCAACGCATCCATTTCCGAAATGCCGGGCTGGTCGTCAAAGTTCGCAACCGCCGCACCGGGATAGCGTTCCAACAAGCCAGAGGTGTCGGAATCTGGATCGGCCTGCGCGCGGAAATCCAGCTTAGCCTGCGCGATATCCTCGTCGTCATAAGGGACGCCGACAAAGCGGTGGGTCGACATCAGGTCATCGACGTATTCGGCCTTGGCAGGCGTGGTTTCCAGAAAGGCATACTTTGGCATGACGCTTTCGGGAACAACCGCCTGCGGGTCGCGCAGGTGGTCGACGTGCCACGCGTTCGAATAGCGATTGCCGACTCGGGCCAGATCCGGCCCGGTCCGCTTTGATCCCCACTGGAACGGATGGTCGTACATCGATTCCGCTGCCAGTGAATAGTGGCCGTAACGCTCTACCTCGTCGCGCATCGGGCGGATCATCTGGCTGTGACAGTTGTAGCAACCCTCGCGGACATAGATGTCACGCCCCGTCAGTTCGAGCGGGGAGTAGGGGCGCACGCCTTCGACCTCTTCGATCGTGTTTTCCAGCCAGAACAGCGGCGCGATTTCCACGATCCCGCCGATGCTGACCACGATCAAAGAGAAGGTCAGCAACAGCGTCGGACTTTTTTCAAGGATCGCGTGTTTATCAAGAAATGCCATGTGTTTGATCCTTATTCAGCCGCAACAGCGTAGCGTGCAGGAGTTGCGGTTGTGACGGGCTTACCGGCGCGGATGGTCATCCAGATGTTCCAAACCATGATCAGTGCACCCGACAGGAACATGACCCCGCCCAGACCGCGCACGACATACATCGGGAACTTGGCGCTGACGGTGTCGGCGAATGCGTTCACAAGGAAACCTTGGTCATCGACTTCACGCCACATCAGGCCTTCCATGATGCCGGACACCCACATGGAGGAGGCGTAAAGAACGATCCCTAGCGTCGCCAGCCAGAAGTGCCAGCTGATGGCGCGCATGGAATGCATTTCCTTTTGGCCCCACAGGCGCGGTGTCAGGAAGTAAAGGCAAGCGAAGGTAATCATGCCGTTCCAGCCAAGCGCGCCGGAATGAACGTGACCGATGGTCCAGTCCGTGTAGTGCGACAGCGAGTTCACAGCGCGGATCGACATCATCGGACCCTCGAATGTGGACATACCGTAGAAGCCGAGGGACAGGACGAACATCCGCATGATCGGGTCGGTGCGCAGTTTGTCCCAAGCCCCTTGCAGGGTCATCAGACCGTTGATCATGCCGCCCCAGCTGGGCATCCACAGCACGATGGAAAACACCATGCCAAGTGTCGCAGCCCAATCGGGCAGGGCAGTATAGTGCAGGTGGTGCGGACCCGCCCAGATATAAAGAAAGATCAGCGCCCAGAAGTGGATGATCGACAGCTTGTAGCTATAGACCGGACGCTCTGCCTGCTTTGGCACGAAATAGTACATCATGCCCAGAAAGCCTGCGGTCAAAAAGAAGCCGACGGCGTTGTGGCCGTACCACCACTGGGTCATGGCATCCTGCACGCCCGCAAAGACTTGTACCGATTTGCTGCCCCAAAAGCTGACGGGGATCGACAGGTTGTTGACGACATGCAGCATGGCGACGGTGATGATGAAGGCCAGATAGAACCAGTTGGCGACGTAGATATGCTTTTCCCGGCGGCGCACGATGGTGCCAAGAAAGACCGCCAGATAGGCCAGCCAGACGATTGTCAGCCAAATATCGACGTACCATTCAGGCTCTGCGTATTCTTTGGACTGGGTCGAGCCGAGCAAATAGCCCGTGGCCGCCAGAACGATGAACAGCTGATAGCCCCAAAAGACGAACCATGCCGTTTTGCCGCCCCAAAGGCGCACGCCGCTGGTGCGCTGCACGACGTAAAACGATGTGCAGATCAGCGCGTTGCCGCCAAAGGCAAAGATCACGGCGCTGGTGTGCAGCGGCCGCAACCGGCCAAAGTTGGCAAAAGGTTGCGCCCATTCAAAGTTCAGCACCGGAAAGGCGAGCTGGAACGCAATGAAGGTGCCGACCAAAAAGCCTGCGATCCCCCAAAATGCAGTGGCGATGACGCCAGCGCGAATCACGCCGTCGCTGTATTCATCCATCGGCGCGGCAGGCGAGGCCACCTCGTCCGTTTGGCGCAGCACCTGCAAGAACAGGTATGCCGAAACCAGCATGATTAGAAAGGCATGTACCTGGTAGGATAGGTCATGTGCCCAATTCGCCCCGAGCGCTGCGATCAGCGTCACGCAGCCCAATAGCGTCAGCTTGACGTAATTCATCAATAGTCCCTCAACGTGCCGGCGCGCATCGCATGGCGCAGCCGGTTCCATCTTTGGGCCTAAAAGATGAATGCGATCAAAACTTTGATCTGCATCAAATATGCGTGTGTTCGCGCCGCGTTGTGGTTAAGCGACGACGCCGCCGTCTGCATCATCGCCGGTCGCGTTTTGCAGAAGGTCAATATTGATCACGATCACGCTGCGCCGGTCAGGCACATCAATGATGCCTTCACGCTTCAGCGCGCTGAACTGACGGCTGACGGTTTCCAGCGTCAGGCCAAGATAATTGGCAATCTGATCGCGGGTCATGGGCAGATGCAGCGCTGCGGCAGGGGCCGTGCCCGCACCCTTCGGCGTAATCAGTTGAGAGCGGCGGGCCAGCATATCAAGGAACGTCGCAATCTTTTCGCGCGCGGTCTTGCGGCCCAGCAGCAACATCCAGTCGCGGGCGGCGTCAAGCTCGTCCAAGGCAAGTTCCATCAGGCGCTGGGCGACGTGGGGGGTGTCGATCACCAGCGCCTCGAACGGGGCGCGGGCAAAGCAGCACAGGGTCACGTCCGTTGTGGCGGTGACGTCAAATTCGATCTTGGCGCGGCCGGGGCGGCCGATGAAGTCAGACGGAAGCAAAAGCCCCACCATCTGGGTGCGCCCGTCTTCCATTGTCTTGGACAGCGATGCGACGCCGCTGACGACGGACGCCACATAGTCCAGCGGCTCCCCGCGCCACAGGATCTCTGTTCCGGCGGGGAAGGTCCGATAGGATTTCATCTTTTCAAGACGCAACAACTCTTCCGTGTCACAGCGCGCACAGACGGCACGGTGACGGATGGGGCAGGCGCTGCATTTTACGTCGACAAAATCAGGTATCATCATGGTTTTGATCTGTATCAAGGATTGGGCCCGGGATCACGGATAATCGAAGGGTATGTCACAGATTGATTTATTGCGCCGTCACGGCCTGTTTGATGCCAAGGTGCCCCGCTACACCAGTTACCCGCCCGCGAACCACTTTGGGCAAGGCGTCGGCGCCGATGTCCAGTGCGACTGGATTGCTGCGATTCCGCAGGGCCGCGCGGTGTCTGTGTATATTCATATCCCGTTCTGCCGACGGTTGTGTTGGTTCTGTGCTTGCCGCACCCAAGGCACCAGCACAATGCGACCAGTTGACGTTTATGTCGATCAACTTTTGCTAGAGCTTGCCCAGCTGCGCCGTCTTGCCCCTGCGGGGCTTCGGATGGGGCGGCTTCACCTTGGGGGCGGCACGCCGACGATTCTGCCCGCCAAAACAATGGCTCGGCTGTTGCGGGCGGTCTTTACCGCGTTTGACCGCGCCGACGACTTCGAATTCTCGGTCGAGATTGACCCCACCGACGCCGCCCCCGACCTGCTGCAAACGCTGATCGATTTTGGCATGAGCCGCGCTAGCATCGGGGTGCAGGACTTTGCACCCGCGGTGCAAAAGGCGATCGGTCGCCCGCAATCGCTTGAGCAGACGCAGACCGTTGCGCAATTCCTGCGCGATGCGGGTCTGCGCAGTCTGAACGTGGATCTGCTGTACGGGCTGCCCCACCAGACGCCAGACAGCTTTCGCCGGACGCTGGATCATGTCTCTGATCTTGGCCCGGATCGGTTGGCGATTTACGGCTACGCCCATGTGCCGTGGATGTCGAAGCGGCAGGTGATGATCAAGGATGACACGCTGCCGGACGCCATGGCGCGGTTTGAACTGGCCGAGATCGCCAATGACGCCATGACGGCGCAGGGCTTTCGCGCCATCGGCATCGACCATTTCGCCAAACCCAGCGACTCGCTCGCGCGCGCCGATGCAAACGGCACGCTGCGGCGCAATTTCCAAGGCTATACCGACGATCAAAGCGAGACGCTGCTTGGCCTTGGTGCCTCTGCCATTTCGGCCTTTCACGAGGGGTTCGTGCAAAACGCGGTGGCGACATCGGCGTGGCATGACCGGGTGGGGCAGGACGGTCTTGCTGGTCAAAAGGGCTATGTGTTGACGCCGCAGGACCGGGTGGTGTCGCAGATCATCGCCGACCTGATGTGCCGCTTTACCTTTAATACCGCGTCCTTGTTGCAGCAGTTTCCGGGGCAGCACGGCCTGATCGCATCTGCCCGCGCCATGCTTTGCGAACGGTTCGGCGATGCGATCACGGTGCAAGGTGACACCCTGCACCTGACGCCGCAGGCAAAGCCATTGGTGCGGATCATGGCGCGGCACGTGGACACCTTTATCGGCGTGTCAGGTGGTTATTCCGCTGCGATCTGACGGCGCAGAGACATTAGGCGTTCCTTCATACCGCCTATGAAATAAGCAAAGCCACAGTCCCGCAATGGTGCGGAGCCGCACAGGCAATCGTTCGTTGCCCCGGACGGCGCGTTGTGGCATCAGACAATCAATCATAGCGAACGGATGAGTGCAGATCGTGGCAAACTTCGAGACCCGCCGCACGATGATGGTCGACACGCAGGTGCGACCCTCTGACGTGACAAAATTCCCCATCATTGATGCAATGCTCAGCGTTCCGCGTGAACGTTTTGTCCCTGCCTCGCTGCGCGAAGCAGCTTATGTCGGTGAAAACCTGACCCTGCCGGGCGGGCGCACCATGCTAGAGCCGCGCACGCTGGCCAAAATGCTGGACGCGCTGGACGTTAAACCGACCGATGTGATGCTGGATGTGGGCTGCGGGCTTGGCTACGGCACTGCTGTTGCGGCGCGTTTGGCTGAATTTGTGGTCGCGCTGGAAGACGACGAAACCCGCGCCGCAGAGGCGCAGGCGAACCTGTCAGATGCAGGCGTTGATAATGCCGCCGTGATCACGGGCGATCTGACCGAAGGTGTCGCAAAATCAGGCCCCTACGATGTGATCGTCATTCATGGCGCTGTGGAATTTGTTCCCGATGCACTGCTGGCGCAGCTGCGTGACGGCGGCCGCATCGCCGCGCTGTTTGCGCAGGGCGCGCTGGGCACCGTACGGATCGGTCTCAAAACGGACGGCCGCGTTGATTGGCGCGATGCGTTTAACGCAGGCGCCCCGGTCATATCTGGTTTCGCCAAAGCCGCGGTATTTGCGCTGTGATGTTGCGCCGGGTCCTGCGGCAGGGTGCTGCCATCGTTTGCTTGGCAATGGCGTCGACGGCCGTTTCTGCTGAAACCATCGCGAACGCGCTGGCTGACGCCTATAATAACTCTGGTTTGCTGGCGCAGAACCGCGCTGTGCTGCGCGCCGCCGACGAAGACGTGGCGCAGGCCGCGTCGCGGCTATTGCCAGTCGTCAGCTGGGCCGCCGCTGCAACCCGCAGCTTTCCGCGCGCCGTTGGGGCTGACGTCATCACGGGCAGCCTGTCCTTGTCGGCTAGCCTGACGCTGTATGACGCCGGGGCCAACCAGTTGGCGATTGCCGCGCAAAAACAGTTGGTGCTGGGCACCCGCGAATCGTTGCGCGATGTGGAACAGCAGGTCCTGTTCCGGGCTGTGCAGGCCTATATGTCCGTGCGCAGTACCGCTGAATTTATCAGTTTGCGCCAGAATAACCTGCGCGTTTTGCAGCAGGAACTGCGGGCCGCGCAGGACCGGTTCGATGTCGGCGAAGTGACGCGCACTGACGTGGCCTTGGCACAGGCCAGCGTTGCCTCTGCCCAAAGCTTGCTTAGCGGCGCGCAGGGTGATGCACGTCAGGCTGCGGCTGAATTTGTCGCCGCCGTTGGCCGCAAGCCCGGCGATCTGGCTGCCGTGGCACCCGCACCGGTGTCCAAGTCGGAATCTGAAGCCGCCGCGCTGGCCGTGCGCAACCACCCCAGCGTGTTGCAGGCGCAGTATTCGGTCGCCGCGAACGAGCTTGCGATTGAACGCGCCAAGACCGCCTATAAGCCGACAGTGTCGCTTGGCGCTGATATCGGCGTTGATTTCAACGGCAACGCTGGGCGTAGCGTCGACCTGAGCGTTGGCGGACCGATCTACAGCGGCGGCGCTTTGCCCTCGCAGGTGCGTCAGGCGATGGCGACTCGCGATCAGGCACGTGCCGCGCTGCATCTTGCCTCTCTCGGCGTGCAGCAGTCGGTGTCAAACGCCTACGCCAGCCTTCAGGTGGCGCGTGCCTCGCTCAGCTCGACCGACGAACAGGTCCGCGCTGCCCGCGTCGCCTTTGAGGGGATTCGCGAAGAAGCGACCCTTGGCGCGCGTACCACGCTGGATGTGCTGAACGCGGAACAAAATCTGCTGAGTGCGCGTGCCAACGTGATCACGGCGCAAGAAGGGGAAGTAAACGCATCTTACGCTGTGTTGTCGGCGATGGGTCTGCTGACGGCAGAGCATCTGAACCTGAATGTGCAGCAATATGACCCTGCGGCGTATTATAATCTGGTTAAGGATGCCCCGGCGGCCTTGTCAGAGCAGGGGCAGGCGCTGGACCGGGTTTTGCGGGCTATCGGCCAGTAAGGTCCTGCAAACATTTAGTTGTTTGGTGACACCGTTGCCGCTATTGTAGGTGCAGTGCGGCGAAACCGGGATGAATCATGTCTGATCCGATGACCAATGTCGAAATAGAGGATGTCTTGTCGTCCATTCGGCGACTGGTCGCGGAAGGGATCCCAGGTAAAGCTGCGGTTTCGTCTAAGCCGCCGCGCACCATGCCAAAATTAGTGCTGACACCTGCGCTGCGGGTCGATACCGCGCCAGAGCCTGCGCGTCATGCGGCGGCAGAAGCAGAGCCGATTAAGCTGCAAGACGCGCAGCGCGTGGACGCTTTCGCGCCGCAGTCTCCGACTTTAGTCAAAGCGGTCGATCCGGCCAGCGAACGCCTGAACCTGCTTGCGACCATCGCAGAGCTGGAAGCTGCTGTGCGGGACCAGCCGGACGAGTGGGAGCCTGACGGCACCGGCACGCCCATGGAATTTAGCTGGGCGCGCGCGGGCTTTCGCGGTGACGTTCCGGTCGAGGATGCGGAAGAGATTGTAGCCGCACCTGCAAACGTTTCGGCTTGGCCTAGAACACTGGTCGAGGCTGCAAAGCGTTATGGCGACACGGAAAATACGCCCGATGATGATGCGGCAAAGGATGAGCTGGTCAAGGATGATGCGGTAGAGGATGTCGCATTTCGGCATCATACGGCTTCAGACACTGCGCCTGCGGATGAGGCGGAGTTCAATGACGATCTGATCGGCGGCCCCGATCTGGGCGAAGACCCAGAGGCGATGCTGGATAGTTATCTATCCGACGACGCGATCATCGACGAAGCCATGCTGCGCGACATCGTGCGCGACATCGTGCGGCAAGAATTGCAGGGCAAATTGGGCGAGCGGATTACCCGCAACGTGCGCAAGATGGTCCGGCGCGAAATTCACCGCGCCCTGACCACGCAAAGCTTTGATTAACCTTTAATCGTTTCAGCCATGCCCAGCAGGGCATCTAGATCCAGATGTGCCGCAATATGGTCGGCAAGCGCATCCAGCGTTGTCTGGACGCTTGCGCCATAGTCCCCGGCCGTCACGGGTTTGCCCAGGCGCGCCAAATAGGCCGCGCGAAAAGCGTCCGCAGCGAACAGGCCGTGCAGATAGCAGCCCATGACCCGTCCGTCGGCGCTTTGTGCGCCCTCTGGTCGGCCATCCAGGGTCAGCCATGGGCTTTGTGTGGCGGGGCCGGTGGTCTGCCCCAAGTGGATCTCATAGCCGCTCACAGCGTCGCCTGTGGGGCGATAGATCGCCTGGCTAAGCTTCACGCGTTTTTGCCGTCCCATAACGGTGGTGATGTCCAAGTGACCAAGCCCCGCTACGCTGCCCGGCGGTCCTTCGATCCCGTCAGGGTCGGCGATGGTCTGCCCCAGCATCTGATAGCCGCCGCAAATCCCCAGCACATGCCCGCCGCGCCGGATGTGGGCGGCCAAGTCGATGTCCCAGCCCTGCGCCCGAAAATGTGCGAGGTCGGCAATCGTGGACTTTGACCCCGGCAACAGGATCAGATCCGCATCAAGGGGCAGGGGGCGACCCTCTGGCACGATCTCAACGCTGACGTCCGGGGTGGTGGACAGCGGGTCAAGGTCGTCAAAATTTGCGATCCGGTTTAGCCGCGGGACGGCAATGCGGATTGGCCCGCCGGGGCGGCTGGCGACGTCCATCACATCCTCTGCCGGAAGGCGCCATGCGTCGGCAAACCACGGCAGGATGCCCAGCGGCGTCCAGCCGGTGCGATCGGCGATGGCCGTCATCCCGTCGGCGAAAAGGCTGGGATCGCCGCGGAATTTGTTGATCGCAAAGCCCTTGATCAGCGCATCATCGCTGGGGTCCAGCACGACATGGGTGCCAACCAGTTGCGCAATCACACCGCCGCGGTCGATGTCGCCGATCAGAACGACAGGTACGCCCGCGGCGGCGGCGAAGCCCATGTTAGCAATATCGCCAGCGCGCAGGTTAATCTCGGCGGGGCTGCCAGCGCCTTCAACGATGATCAGATCGCAGGTCTTGGCGAGCGCATGAAAGCTGGCCAAGACCTCTGGCAGTAATTGCGCCTTCATTTGGCCATAGGCGCGGGCCTGAACGGTGGCGATGCGCTGGCCGCGCAAAATGACCTGCGCGCCAATGTCGGTTTCCGGTTTCAGTAGGACGGGGTTCATATCAACCACCGGATCGCGCCCACACGCCAGCGCCTGCAAGGCCTGCGCGCGGCCAATTTCGCCGCCATCAACGGTGACGGCGGCATTATTCGACATGTTCTGTGGCTTAAATGGCGCAACCCGTAGGCCCGCACGGGTGGCGGCGCGGGCGATCCCTGCGACCAACATCGACTTGCCGACGTTCGATCCGGCCCCTTGAATCATGATCGCCTTGGTCACGTGGCGCGTCCCTTTGTTATTGCTTTGACACGTCTGGCACGGGGCACAAAAAAACGCGACCCCGGGGGGCCGCGTTCAAGTGTCGGATTAGAGGCAAGATTAGGCGGCGCGTGCGTCCTGTTCGGCAGCGTTGCGGCGTTCGCTTTCTTCGCGAGACAGCGCAACAGAGGTGCGAACACCCTTGCCGACGAATTCCATGAGACCAGTCACAACCCGTTCGTTCGGGTCGATGCCGGCGCAGGACAGCACTTCACGGCCATCACGCGAGCGCGCCCAGCGGGCGATCTGCTCTGGGCCGTTGCCATACTTCTTGTCATCCGCGATGGCGTCATCCAGCGCTGCAAGGACCACTGCCGCAAAGAGCTTGCGGGCGCGGTTGCCCTGTTCGTTGTTGAACGCTGTGCCGTCGACGAAATCTCTCATAGTAGGTCCTTCTCGATTCTTTTTAGCTCTTGTGGTTCCGGCGTGAAGGCCCTTATGCCCGATCGCATCCGATTCGGGGGACCTCTTTTGGAATGGCTGCCATGCGCTTAATGCATGGCTCGCTGTATTGTCATCGCTTATATAGTCGCCTTGCCAGCACCCCACGCGCCAGATATAGACCGCGTCACACCAGCTTCAACCTTTCGCCACATTTTTGACACGAAGTGAATCATGCCCAAAATCAACGGTAACGAAATCCGCCCCGGTAATACTCTGGAACACGACGGCGGCCTTTGGGTTGCAGTCAAGGTCGATCATGTAAAACCCGGCAAGGGTGGCGCATTTGCACAGGTCGAAATGAAGAACCTGCGCGATGGTCGTAAATTGAACGAACGCTTTCGGTCCGCCGACAAGGTTGAAAAGGTTCAGCTAGAGCAGAAAGACCAGCAGTTCCTGTTCGAAACTGACGACATGCTGACCTTTATGGACACCGAAACCTACGAGCAGATCGCATTGCCCGCAGACATTCTGGGTGATCGCCGTCCGTTCCTGCAGGACGGTATGATCGTTCACATCGAATACTACGGCGACGAAGCCCTGAACGTCACGCTGCCCCTGCGCGTTAAGTGCAAGGTCGTCGAGACTGAGCCTGTCGTCAAAGGTCAGACGGCTGCGAACAGCTTTAAGCCCGGTATTCTGGACAACGGCGTGCGCGTCATGATCCCGCCCTTCGTTGGTACAGATGAAGACATCATCGTGAACACCGAACTGTTCGAATACGTCGAACGCGCCTGACCATTAGCCGCGCCTGACCACTAGCCCGGCCTGCTATAGCGGCGGGCTGGGGTTGAATAATTTCTCATGCGATCCTCCCTCTTGATCTGAGGTGAGGATCGCTGCGAAATCCTAAGAAATTGTTACGCGCTTTCGGGAATGTCGCCCGGATGCGGTGTCAGCTGCGCGCCCGTCGTGCGTAGATCGTTGGCACGGTCGAACCGCAGATAGGCCATCGCCTGATCGCCAGCGACCGTATGCACCGTTCCCGCCACGCGTTCGCCCGACGCGATTTCATCCCCCGGCTGCGCGGTGCCGTCCACTGTGACGCGCACCAGACCTTTGCGTAGGGTGGTTTTATGCTTCATCCGGGCGACAATTTCCTGACCGACGAAACAGCCCTTGCGGAAATCGACGCCGTGCAGCCGCTCGAATCCGGCCTCTAGGATATAGCTCTCTGGGTGGAGTTCCACGCCGGTTTGGGGAACCAGATGGGCGACGTGCAGGGCGTCCCAGTCGGTTTGATCGCTGACATCTTGGTCGCCGTAAAAGCGCCAGCCCAATGCTGCATTGCGCGGATCGCGCAGCGCCCCGTCCGGTTCAGGCCCGGTACCGCGCGAGGCTATGATATCTGTCTGCGCAATCTGCACGTTGGCGCGCAGGCGGTACATCGTCAGCCGTTGCAACAACGCCGCAGCGTGGCTGGCGGCGACGTCGATCAGAATGCGATCCGGTTCATTGATGATAAAGAAGTCCGACAGATACTTGCCCTGCGGGGTCAGCAATGCGGCGTAGACAAGGTTGCCGTCTGACCCGGTGACATTGTTCGTCACGAGGCCTTGTAAGAAATCGACCCGGTCGGCCCCGGTCAGGGCCAGAACGACACGGTCAGTCATGGGAGTCACCTTCTTTGGACTTGAACTGCATCGCATATAGATCGGCATAGATACCGCCGCGTTCAAGCAGGGCGTCGTGGGTGCCTTGATCGACGACGCGGCCATGATCCATCACGACAATGCTGTCGGCGTTGCGCACGGTGGATAGGCGGTGGGCGATTACAAGCGTTGTGCGCCCCACAGAGAGCTTCTCGAGCGCCTCTTGCACCAGCGCCTCGGACTTGGTGTCCAGCGCGCTTGTCGCCTCGTCTAGCAGCAGGATTGGCGTGTCACGCAGCAGGGCGCGGGCGATAGCGACGCGCTGGCGCTGGCCGCCCGACAGGTTCGATCCGCGCGGGCCAGCGGGGCTATCTAGGCCGTTTGGCAGTTGCGGCAGAAAATCGGTTACATGGGCCGCGTCCAGCACAGCGTTCAGGCGGGCGTCGGTGATGTCGGTGCGGCCCAGCAGGATATTATCGCGCAGGGTTTCGTCAAACAGCGCAGCATCCTGCGTGACGACGGAAAACAGCCCGCGTAGCGCGGCCAGATCCATCTGGTCCACGGCCACATCATCAATCATCACCTGCCCATCAGCCGTGTCCACCAGCCGGGTCAGCACGTTGAACACTGTGCTTTTTCCTGCGCCAGAGGCACCGACCAGTGCCGTCGTGCGCCCCGCGGCAGCGGTAAAGCTGGCACCGCGCAGCACGGGCAGATCGCCATAGTTCAACGCCACGTCCCGCAGCGTGATCTGCGGCGCATGGGCCGGGGCAGGGGCACCGTTTGGCGGCGACAGCAGCGACGGGCGTTCGTCAAAGATGCTGCGCAGCCGGTCGATGCTGGCCGTTGCGACCTGCCATTGGCCGCTGGTCTGGCCCAGCCTGCGCAACGGGTCAAAGACCAGCGCCATGGCGGTGAAGAAGGACATGAACTCGCCCACGGTCTTGTTGCCGGCGATAATCTCGCCGCCGCCAAAGATCATCACCGCCAGAAAGCCGACGCCCGTCATGACGTCGATCATGGCGGGCACAGCGGCTTGGCCGGCGACGGCCTTGACCTCTGCTCCGACGCGGGCGTCGGCAAGCGTGTCGTAGCGGTCGGATTGATACCGCTCTAGCGCGTTAAGCTTGATGGGATTGATGCCGTGAAACACCTCGTCCAGACGGGTCGCCATGCGGCCAGCCAGATCGCGCGCGGTGACAGAGCGGCGGCGCACATAGGCCTGCGCCAGCAGGGCGGGCATAATCAGGAACGGCGTGCCGACCAGTGCGATCAGCGTCCAGCGCCAGTCGACGGACAGGGCAACACTGAACAGCACCAGCACCGTGACCGCATCGCGTCCAAGGCCGACAAGGATCGCGGACCAGCTGGAACTGACGACGGTGACATCGCCCTGCAGCCGCTCGATCAGCTGGCCGGGTGGGTTGATTTGGTGAAAGGCGCTGTCGAGCTGCATCAGGTGCGACAGCAGATCGCTGCGCATCCCAGCGGCGGCGCGTTGGCTGGCGCTTTGCAGCAAAATCCGCTGCCCGGCAGAGGTGACAGCCCGGGTCAGAAAGATGCCCATGATGACAAGGCCCACGACCCACAAGGCGCCGCTGTCACCGCCGATAAAGACGCGGTCGAACATTGGCTGGATCAGATAGGACAAAAGCCCCAGCATACCGCCTTCGATCGCCATCATGATGACGGCTAGCGCGATCACCCAGCGGTGTGGATGCAGATAGCTGCGCCAAAGCCAGCGGAACGCCTCTGTGCTCGCGGATTTGCTCATACCGACAACGTGCGGCGGCTGGCGAACAGGGCGCGCACGGCGTCCGGATCGTATTCATCGCGCACCCAGTCGCGGATCGAGATGGGGCCCTGTTCTAGCCGCGCGGCATAAACGTCCAAAAAGGCGTCCTGAATGCCCGTCTTGGTCCATTTCAGGTGCAGATATTTCATCGACAAATGCTGCCGTGCCTCTGCCAATGGCGTGCCTTGATCCAGCAAATACAGCACCGACACCAATCCGGCGCGGTCAGCACCGGATTTGCAGTGCATCAGGAACGGGCGCTGGATCGTGTCGAAGGCGTCGAAAAGTTCTAGCAGTTTGTCGCGGATCGGCGCGCCGCGGGCGGCGAATTTGACGCTGATCAGGTCAAGGCCAAGGGCGGCGCAGGCCTCTTTTTCCAACAGATAGGCGGGGGCATCGTTTTCGCCGCGCAGGTTCAGCACGGCCTTGATACCCTTGTCGCGGTAGGCGCGCAGGCGGCTCTCATGCGGGTGGTTAGAACGAAAAACGCCCGGTGCGACTTCGTCAAAGTTGGTCCAGCGATAGCGCAGAAAGCCGTGATCAATCATTTGGTAATGCCACCACGCGCGCCTGCGGCTGGCGGCATCGGTTAGTCCGTGGGCGCGGCCCGGCCCTGAAAATGTCGTAAGGAACTTGCGCAGCATGCGGGGGCCTTTGCGGTCAGGGCGGCTGTGACGATACACCTAACCCCTTGGACGCGGCGCGGCAAGCGAGCGAGCGGTGTTGACGCTGCGCTGCGGCAGAGTACTGTTCGCGGCGAAACCTGACAATGAAAGCCTGCCGATGTCCCTGTCCCAAGGTCGCACCTATCTTGCCATTCCCGGCCCCTCTGTCATGCCAGACGCCGTGCTGCGGGCGATGCACCGCGCATCCCCTAATATCTACGAGGGAGAGCTGCACGACGTCGTGGCAAGCCTGCTGCCTGACCTAAAAGCCTTGGCGCAAACGACGGGAGACGTGGCGATTTATACCGGCAACGGCCATGCCGCATGGGAGGCGTCGCTGGCCAACGTTTGCGCCCCCGGCGACACCGTGCTGGTGCTGGCGACAGGCCGGTTCGGCCACGGCTGGGCAGAGATGGCGCGCGGCCTTGGGCTGAGCGTCGATGTACTGGACTTTGGCGAACAGGACGCGGTGGACATGGACCGGGTGACCGCCGCCCTAAAGGCTGACAGCGCCGGCCTGATCAAGGCAGTGCTGGTGTGCCAGACCGACACCTCGACCGGGGTGCGCAATGACGTGGCGGGTGTGCGGGCGGCGATGGATGCGGCCGGACATGATGCGCTGCTGATGGCGGACTGCATGGCGTCGCTGGGTTGCGATACCTTCGCGATGGACGATTGGGGCGTCGATGTCATGGTCGCAGGCTGCCAAAAGGGTCTGATGACCCCGGCGGGCCTTGGGTTTGTGTTTTTCAACGCCAAGGCGGCGGGGCGGCAGGTCGACCGCGTGTCGGTCTGGTGGAACTGGCAGCCGCGCGCGCATCCAAATATGTTCTATGAATACTTTAACGGCACCGCGCCAACACATCACCTATATGGTCTGCGGGCCGCGATGGATCTGATCAAAGAAGAGGGGCTGGACAATGTCATGGCCCGCCATGCCGTGCTGGCCCGCGCGATCTGGGCGGCCTGCGATGTCTGGGGGCAGGGCGGTGCGCTGCGGCTCAACGTCAAGGACCCGGCGAACCGGTCCCATTCAGTCACGTCCATCGGGATGGAGCCGGGGCAGGGCGACAAGCTGCGGCAGTGGTGCGAGCATCAGGCGGGCCTGACGCTGGGTATTGGATTGGGGCGCGAGCCTGCGGACGCGTGGTTCCGCATTGGCCATATGGGCCATGTGAACGCGCAGATGATCCTTGGCTGTCTTGCGACGATCGAGGCGGGTTTGATCGCCTGCGATATCCCCCATCAGGCGGGCGGTATCCGGGCGGCGGCAGAGGTGATCGCCGCCGCCTAAACCTTATTGCGGATGAGCGGCGAGCCAGTCGTTCATCTGCGCAATCTCGGCAGCTTGGGCGGCAAGGATATCTTCGGCCAGGGCCTTGATCTGCGGATCAGATGTCGTTTGCAGCACGGTGTTCGCCATATCGATGGCGGACTGGTGATGGGGCACCATGCCGGCCATGAAGTCATGGTCGGGATTGCCAGTCATCGGCATGTCGCCCGTCATGTTCCCGTGGTCCACTGGCATGTCGCCATAGTCCATTCCGGATATGTCGCCATGATCCCAGACCATCATACCGCCGACGCCAACGGCGGCACCTATGACCAGTCCGGCGATTGCTCCGAGTGTCGTTGACATTCTATGAACTCCTGTTTGCGTTGCAGTTAGGAGTTATGCTGTTACATCGCGGCCGCAAGCGGTGATTTGCGTGCCATCACTCTTGTGATCGGGCAGAGGCGAGCGCCTGCGGCAAAGCAGCGGCAAAGGCTGCGATTTCCGTCTCTGGCCCGCAGCTGACGCGAATGCAGCGGTCATGCGGCGCAACGAAGGGCATGCGCACAAAAATGCCTGCATCGCCTAGCGCTACCAACACGCGGCGGGCAAAGGTGCCGTCTTGGCCGCAATCGATGGTGACGAAGTTTGTGGCGGAGGGTAGCGGCGTCAGCCCGTTGCCGCGGGCAATCGCGGCCAGGCTGTCACGACAGGCGGCGACCTTGCCCTGTACCTGCGCCAGCCAATCCTGATCCGCCAGCGCAGCAAGCGCGGCGGCTTGGCTGCTGCGGTTCATGCCAAAATGATTGCGCACCCGGTCAAAGGCGGCGATCAGCGGCGCTGGCCCGATGGCATAACCGGTGCGGGCGCCTGCAAGGCCGTAAGCCTTGGAAAAGGTGCGCATGCGGATGACGCGGTCGTCATGCGGCGCGACATAGGGCGCGGTGCCATCCGGCGCGAGGTCGATATAAGCCTCGTCCAGCACCAAAAGGCAGCCATCCGGCACAGCGCTGATCATGCGCTGCAGCGTGGCGGCATCGTGGTGACTGCCCATCGGATTGTCGGGGTTTGCGATGTAAATCAGCTTTGCGCCGACCTCTTTCGCTTTGGCGATCAGGCGGTCGGGGTCTTCGTGATTGCCCGCATAAGGGACGCTGTGGAGCACGCCGCCAAAGCCGGTGACGTGGTAGTTGAATGTCGGGTATGCCCCGGCGCTGGTCACGACCGCATCGCCAGAGGTGATGATGAGGCGCACCAGATTGCCCAGCAGCGTGTCGATGCCTTCGCCCACCATGATGTGGGCCGCGTCGATATCGTGATGCGCAGCAAGGGCTTGGCGCAGGTCATACGCCTCTGGATCTGGGTATTGCCAGATATCAGCGGCGGAGGATTGCAGCGCTGCGATGGCGCGCGGCGAGGGGCCAAAGCCGGATTCGTTCGCGCCGAGGCGGGCAGCGAAGGGTTTGCCGCGCGTGCGTTCTTGTGTTTCCGGGCCGACGAAGGGGACGGTGGCGGGCAAGGATTGCGCCAGAGGGGTTAGGCGGGGGTCTGTTGGGTGAGCCACGGGAGCCTCCGGCGGGAGTATTTCAGGAAAAAGCGAGGATGGGTGGCCGGAGGCAAGCGTTGATGCCTCCGGCGGGAGTATTTTTGGCAAGATGATGCCGGGGTCAGTCGATTTCTGACAGGCGGGCGAGGGCGGTTTTGAGCTGCTCTGCTTCCGCTTCGCGGTCTGCGAGGTTTTGCTTCGTCTCGGCGACAACCTCTGGCGGGGCGGAGTCCGCGAATTTCGGATTGTTCGCGCGGCCTGCGAGACCTTTGATTTCCTTTTCGAGTTTCATCAGGCCCTTAGCGAGGCGGTCTTTTTCTGCGTCCACGTCGATCAGACCTGCCAGCGGCAGGGCGAAGGTCGCGCCTTTGACGGCGACGGTCAGGGAGCCTTTGGGCACCTCGGCGGCGACGTCGATGCTTTCGATCCGGGCCAGGCGCTGGATCATGGGCAGGTTGCTGGCCTGCGCCTTTTGCGCATCGCTGTCAGCCTCGATCCGCAGCACGCCAATTTTCAGGCCAGCGGGCACGTTCATTTGCGCGCGGGCAGAGCGGACGCCGTCGATCAAAGAGATCGTCCAATCCATTTCGGCCTGCGCCTGCGCGTCGACCAGATCGGCGGTGAGGGTGTCGGGCCACGGCGTCAGCGCCAGCATTTGGGCGCGGGTGCCGGTGAGGGACCAAAGCTCTTCTGTGATGAAGGGCATGAAGGGGTGCAGCATGGCAAAGCACTGGTCCAGCACCCAAGCCATGGTTTGCTGGGTTTCCAGTTTCTCGGCCTCTGCGCCGTCAAGCAGCAAGGGTTTGGAGAATTCGACGTACCAGTCGCAGACCTTGCCCCAGACGAAGGCATAAAGCGCGTTCGCTGCATCGTTGAAGCGGTACGCGGTCAGGGCGGCGTCGACTTCGACGCGGACTTTAGCGGTCTCGCCAATGATCCAGCGGTTCACGGTTTGTGTGGCCGGCGGGACGCCGTCTGCACGCGGGGCGGTGAAGACGTCGTTCATTTCCGCAAAGCGGGTGGCATTCCAGAGCTTCGTGCCGAAGTTGCGGTAGCCCTTGATGCGGTCTTCGTTGATTTTCAGCACGCCGCCGATCGCAGCCATCGCGGCATTGTTGAAGCGCAGAGCGTCAGCACCATAAAGGTCGATCATCGCCAGCGGGTCGATGACGTTGCCGCGCGTCTTTGACATCTTCTCGCCCTTGGCGTCGCGGACAAGCTGATGCAAGTAGACGGTGTGGAACGGGATTTCATCCGTCACGGCCAGCGACATCATCATCATCCGGGCCACCCAGAAGAACAGGATGTCTTGTCCGGTGATCAGGACATCGCCGGGGAAGTATTTCGCGAGTTCCGGCGTTTCCTCGGGCCAGCCGAGGGTGCCGAAGGGCCACAGGCCGGAGGAGAACCAGGTGTCGAGCACGTCGGGGTCGCGCCACACGGGGTATTCCAGCTGGGTTGGGTCCTGAGACACGTTGTATTGCGCAAGGCTTTCGCTGAAGCGTTGGATCGCCTCGGCGCGTGTGCTGACCTCGACCACTTTGGCGTGGCTTAGGGGGCTGGGGATGTCGGCGTTGTCGAAGACGAAAGCCGATTTGATGCTGTCCAGATCGACGCCGCAGTGCATCACGTCGTCGCGGTGCAGCATGCCGCCGTCGATCAGCAGGGTCATCAAATCGACCTCGTCCAGATCGCCGGAGGGGTTATGTTCGTCTGCGACGCCGAGGTCGAGGCCATACCACACCGGAATCTGGTGACCCCACCACAGCTGGCGAGAGATGCACCAAGGCTCGATGTTTTCCAGCCAGTGGTAATAGACCTTCTCGCCGCTCTCGGGGATGATTTTGGTGCGGCCGTCGCGGACGGCGTCCAGTGCGGGGCCGACGATTTGTGTCGTGTCCACGAACCATTGGTCGGTTAAGGCAGGCTCGATCACGACGCCGGAGCGGTCGCCGAAAGGCTGCATGATCTTCTTGGCCTCGACCAGCGGCACCAGTTCCTCGGCCTCGGTGCGGGCTTCGCCGCCTTCCTCTGGCGCGACGGGGGCTTTGATCGCCGCTTTACCAAGGCGCGGGTCGGTGGCGACGGTCATCACGGCAAGGCCTTCGGCGGTGATGTCGGCGATGACCTTCTCGCGCGCCTCGAAGCGGTCAAGGCCGCGGTAGGCCTCTGGCACAAGGTTCATGCCTGCGATCTTGGCTTCGTCAAAGGACTCGGTGCCATTCGCGATGGCCTGCGCGGTTGCGGCTTCTTCGTCGTAGGGGCGACCGTCGGCGCGCATGCGGCCTTTGGTGTCCATCAGGGCAAACATTGGGATGCCGCCGCGCTTGGCGACTTGGTAGTCGTTGAAATCGTGCGCGCCGGTGATTTTCACCGCGCCGGACCCGAAGGTCATGTCGGGATATTCATCGGTGATGATCGGGATCAGACGGCGGGATTCTTTCGGCCCGACGGGGATTTCGCACAGCTTGCCGACGATTGCGGCATAGCGCGTGTCGTCCGGGTGGACCGCAACGGCACCATCGCCCAGCATGGTTTCGGGGCGCGTGGTGGCAATGGAAATATAATCGCGCTCTTCTTCGAACAACACTGCGCCATCCTCGTCCTTTTCGACGTAGGTATAGGTCGCACCGCCCGCGAGGGGGTATTTGAAGTGCCACATGTGGCCGTCGACCTCGATATTCTCGACCTCGAGGTCGGAAATCGCGGTTTCAAAATGCGGGTCCCAGTTCACGAGGCGCTTGCCGCGATAAATCAGGCCCTTGTTGTACATGTCGACAAAGACCTTGAGCACGGCGTCGTGGAAGTTGCCGTCTTTCTCGGACTCTGGCGCGGATTCGGCCCCGGACATGGTAAAGGCAGAGCGGTCCCAGTCCATGCTGTCGCCCAGACGCTTGGCCTGCTCTTCAATCGTGCCGCCGGACTGCGCCTTCCATTCCCAGATTTTCGCGATAAAGGCTTGGCGCCCCAGATCGGCGCGGCCGGGTTGCTGGGCCGCAGCAAGTTGTTTTTCCACAACAAGTTGCGTGGCGATGCCTGCGTGGTCCAGACCGGGCTGCCACAGCGTGTCATAGCCCTGCATCCGTTTCCACCGCGTCAGGATATCCATCAGCGTATGATTAAAGGCGTGGCCGACGTGCAGCGCCCCCGTCACATTGGGCGGCGGCAGCATGATGGTGAATGTTTCATCGCGGCGTTTGCCAGCGCCAGCCTTGAACGCGCGGGCCTCTTCCCAGGCGGCATAAATCGCGGCTTCGCGTGCGGCGGGGTCAAAGGTTTTATCCAGGGCCATGGGGCGTGTCCTTACATCTGTTTGACTAGGCTTTACCCAATGGGGGGCAAGGGGAAAAGGGGCAATGCCCGGCTCTGGACACTGGCGCGGTCTGGGTTAGGGTTCGCCGGGAAATATAAAGGTGCGCCTGCGATGGAAAAGTTCGGGAAAAGTCAGCCTATCACCCGGGTCGAGGATCAGCGGTTCCTGACCGGGCTGGGGCGCTATGTCGATGATATTGCGCCCGCGGGCGCGCTGTTTGCTGTGTTTGTGCGCGCTCAGGTCGGGCATGGCGTGCTGACGGGGATCGACGCGGATGATGCGCGGGCGGCCCCCGGTGTGCATGCGGTGCTGACGGCGGACGATTTGCTGGCGGCAGGCATGGTGCTGGATCTGGCCGGCGCGCAGATCAAGACGCGGGATGGCGGCAAAGGCGCGCATACACGGCGGCCCATTCTGGCGCAGGGTCATGTGCGCCACGTGGGCGAGCCGATTGCATGCGTGATCGCGGACACTTTGGCGCAGGCCCGCGACGCGGCAGAGCTGGTGTTGGTGGATATCGACGATCTGCCCGCCAAGATGGACGTCGCGGTGGGCGGGCAGATGCTGCACGACACTGCGCCCGATAACCTTGCGTTCGATTACGGCCTTGGCGACGAGGCGGCGACCGATGCGGCCATCGCAGCGGCGACCCATGTTGTGCAGGTTCAAGTCACCGACAACCGCATCATCTGCAACGCGATGGAGGGGCGCGGCTGTTACGCCGAGGTCACCGATGGCCGCCTGCATGTCGCTGTGAACGGGCAGGGTGTCTGGGTGCCTAAGGGCGATTTGGTCAAGCATTTCGACCTTTCGCCAGAAGACGTGCGCGTGACCACGCCCGACGTGGGCGGCGGCTTTGGCATGAAGGCGATGCGCTATCCCGAACCCTTTGTCGTGGCCCATGCCGCCAGCGCGCTGGGCCGCCCCGTGCGCTGGATGTCGGAACGCACCGAAGGCATGCTGACGGATAACGCTGGCCGCGATCTGGTAACGCAGGCGACGCTCGCCTTTGACGCGGACCACCGGCTGACGGGGTATAAACTGGATACCCTTGCGAATATGGGCGCTTATAACAGTCAGTTCGGGCAGGGCATTCAGACCGATCTGTTCAGCAAAGTGCTGACCGGCACCTATGCGGTCAAGCACGCCTATATGCGCACCCGCGGCATCTATACGAACACGACGCCCGTTGACGCCTATCGCGGCGCGGGGCGGCCAGAGGCGATCTTTGTCCTTGAACGGTCCATGGACGAGGCTGCGCGCCAATTGGGCATCAGCGGCTGGGATCTGCGCAAGCGTAACTTTATCGCGCCGGACCAGTTTCCCTATACGACGGCCAGCGGCGTGACCTATGACGTGGGTGAATTTTCTGCGCTGCTCGACACCGCGCAGGGCAGCGCCGACACACCGGGCTTTGCCGCGCGCAAGGCCGCGTCGGTGGCGGCAGGCAAGCTGCGCGGTCAGGGCATCTGTTACTATATCGAAAGCATTCTGGGCGATCCTTCGGAAACCACCACGGTGGAGTTTACGGAAGGTGGCGGCGCTTTGATCTACGTTGGTACGCAGTCGAATGGGCAGGGGCACGAAACCGTCTATGCGCAGTTTCTGTCGGACCAGACGGGCATTCCGGCGGACCGCATTGCTGTCATTCAAGGCGATAGCGACCGCATCGCGACGGGCGGCGGTACCGGCGGGTCACGCTCTGTCACGGTGCAGAATACCGCGACGCTGGCGACGGTGGACGCAATGATCACGTCCTTCACCGCCTATCTGAGCGAGAAGGAAGACGGCGCAGTCAGCTTTGACGACGAACGCTTTCGCATTGCGGGATCGAACCTGACGCCGACCATGCTGGACGTTGCCGAAATGGCCCGCGCCGATGGCCGCACCGACCTGCTGCGCCACAGCCAGCGGATCACACTGGATAACCGCAGCTTTCCGAACGGTGCCCATGTGGTCGAGGTCGAAATTGACCCCGAGACTGGGGAGACAGCCGTTGATCGCTACACCGTTGTCGATGATTTCGGCAATCTTATCAGCCCGGTATTAGTCGAAGGTCAGGTGCATGGCGGCGTCGCGCAGGGCCTTGGACAGGCGCTGATGGAACGCGTTGTCTTTGACGAGGACGGTCAATTGCTGACTGCCAGCTTCATGGACTACGGCATGCCCCGCGCCGCGGACGTGCCGATGATTGATTTCTCGACCCGCGGCACGCCGTCGCTGTATAACCCGATGGGCATGAAAGGCTGCGGCGAGGCGGGAACCGTCGGCGCGCTGGCGGCCGTCGCCAATGCCGTGCTGGACGCACTGTGGGACAGCGGCGTGCGGCAGATCGAGATGCCTTTTACGCCGCACCGCGTCTGGGGCTGGTTGCAGGAGGCCCGTTCTGAACCCGCGTAACTGGTTTCTTGGCCTTTTTGGCCTTCAACCGCGCCAGAAAAGCGGCGCCCATCGCAGGCGCGGGCCTGCGACGCATGTCATCATTTTGGATGGCACGATGTCATCGTTGTCCCAAGGCAACGCGACGAACGCAGGCCGCACGTTCAAATTGCTGCGCGAGGTCGGGCAGCGCGCAAACCTGACCGTCTATTACGAGGCCGGGATTCAATGGACGGACTGGTATCAGACGTGGGACGTGATGACTGGCCGCGGGATGAACAGGCAGATCAGGCGGGCCTACGGCGTGCTCGCCTCGCGCTATCGGCCCGGTGATACCATCATTTTGATGGGCTATTCGCGCGGCGCCTTTGCGGTGCGCTCTTTGGCGGGGCTCATCGGCCGCATTGGCTTGCTGAAACACGACGAGGCGACCGTCAGTGCCGTGCGCACCGCCTATCGCCATTATCAAGCCGGCGGCGGGTCAGAGGCCGCATCCGCCTTTCGTCGCCTGTTGTGCCACGATGACGTCCAGATCGAGGCTGTCGGCGTCTGGGATACGGTCAAGGCGTTGGGCCGTCGCACGCCGCTGGACCGCGCCGATCACCACGGTTTCCATGATCACCGTTTGGGACGTCATGTGCGCTACGGCTTTCACGCGCTTGCCTTGGACGAACGGCGGAATGTTTATCGCCCTGTCATGTGGGACACCAGTTTGGATGGCGATGCCGTGGTAGAGCAGGTCTGGTTTCGCGGCACGCATGGCGATGTGGGCGGGCAGGTTGGTGCCTATCCGCCAGCGCGCCCGCTGGCGAATATTCCGTTGGTGTGGATGCTAGAGAAAATCAACGCCTGCGGTGTGCCGCTTCCGGATGGATGGAAAGATCGGTTTCCCTGCGATTCCAGCGCGCCGTCTATCGGGCAATGGCACGGCTGGGCCAAGGTTTTCTTGCTGCGCCAACCGCGCGCTATCCTGTTCGATCCGTCCGAACGCCTGCACGATAGCATCGCCCCGGTTGTTTTCGATCAGCCGGATGCTGCCTATCAGCCCTAGGGTTTTTCGATCTGCATGATCAGGCAAGTCGTTGACCCTGTTGCATAAAGCTTGCCGTCCAGGCCTTCGATCCGGCCTGTCGATACCCCGGTGGACCGGCCTGCGTGGTCGACAATGCCTGTCGCAATGACGGGTGTGCCCGGCGGGATCGCGCGAACAATGTTAATTTTGTATTCCAGTGTGGTGTAGACCGACCCCTTGGGCACAGTCGTCATCACGGCGCAGGCCATGCAGCTATCCAAAACCGTGCCATACCAGCCGCCATGCACGCCGCCGACCGGGTTCAGGTGGGCAAATTCCGGCGTTCCGCGAAATTCAGCGCGGCCCGGCTCAACCGCGTGCAGCAGAAAATTCATGCCCTGCGCGATGGGCGGCCCTGACAATTCGCCAGCCAGAACGGCCTGCATGAACTGCAGGCCCGACATGGACAAAACGGTTTGGCGATCCGGCAGATCGGCAGGAGATTGGGCAATCGGCATGGCAGGCTCCGGCGTTATTTTCGCCGCAAGCTGCCGGGTCAGGCGACGTTTTGCAAGCGCGGCTGGGGTGCAATGCCAAGGGCACGGCAGACATCATGCGTCAGCTGCGGCTTGTTCAGCGTATAAAAGTGCAGGTGATCGACGCCGCCTTGCAGCAGATCGTCGCACAGCTCTGTCGCCAGTGCGGTGGCCAGCAAATCAGCATTGCCGTCGCGCAGCGCGTTTTCAAAGGCTTGCGCAATGACCGGCGGGATCGACGTGCCTGTCGCTAGGGCGAACTTTGATGCGCCCTTCCAGTTTTCGACGGGCAGGATGCCGGGGATGATCGGGGCGTTGATCCCGGCCTTCACGCATTTGTCGCGGAAGCGGAAAAAGGTGTCCGCCTCAAAGAAAAACTGCGTGATTGCGGCGGCGGCACCCGCGTCAATCTTGCGCTTCAGCCACTCTACGTCCGCGTCTTGGCTCGCCGCTTCGGGGTGCTTTTCGGGATAGGCCCCGACGCGCAGCGTGAACTTGCCAGTCGCCGACAAGGCTTCAATCAGTTCGACCGAGGATGCAAAGCCGTCCGCGTGGGCGGTGAACTTTTCGCTGCCCTTGGGTGCATCGCCGCGCAGTGCCACGATGTCCGTGATGCCAGCTGCCGCATATTCTTCTGCAATTGCAAGGGTTTCAGCGCGGGTTGCGTCAACGCAGGTCAGGTGCGCGGCGACCTTCAGGCCAGTGGTTTTATCAATCGTCGTGACCGCTTCATGCGTCAATTTGCGTGTGGTGCCGCCAGCGCCATAGGTGACTGACACAAATTCAGGCGCAAGCGGGGCCAGCACGTTTACACAATCCCACAGCCGGAATGACCCTTCGAGGTTTTTCGGCGGGAAGAATTCAAAGGAAATCTTGGGGTGTGTCATGGCGGCATCCTGTTCTGCGGTCTTGTCATATGTGTCATCTCGCGGCATATGAGGCAAATTCATAACGCTCACGATGATTATGAGGATAACTGCGATATGCATATCGAGTTCCGTCACCTGCGCACGATCAAGGCAATCCACGATACGGGTGGTTTGTCGAATGCGGCGGATTTGCTGGGCATAACCCAATCCGCCCTGTCACACCAGATCAAGGGGATCGAGGATCAAGCCGGAGTCGAGTTGTTCGTGCGGCGCACCAAGCCATTGCGGTTATCTGCCGCGGGCATGAAGCTGCTGGCGGCGGCGGAAAGCATCTTGCCCCAGGTCGCCGCGCTAGAGGCAGAGTTTGAGGGGCTGATCACAGGTAAGGCAGGGCGGCTGCATATCGCGATCGAGTGCCACGCCTGTTTCGAATGGCTGATGCCCGTGCTGGAATCCTTTCGTAAGGCGTGGCCGGAAGTCGATGTCGATATTCGTCCGGGTCTAGCTTTTGATGCGCTGCCAGCACTGCGCCGAGAGGAGGTCGATCTTGTCGTGTCTTCTGATCCGGAAGAGTTGGAAGGGATCACCTTTACGCCCATCTTTGACTATGAACCCGTTTTTGTTGCGGCTGCTGTTCACCCCTTAGCGCAAAAAACGTTTATCGAGGCTGAAGATTTTCGTGGCCAAACGTTGATTACCTATCCGGTCGATCGTCACCGGCTAGATGTTTTTAGCGAATTACTGACCCCTGCCAAAGTCGAACCTGCGGCGGTGCGGCAGGTCGAGCTGACGGCGATGATCTTATTGTTGGTCGCGTCTAATAGGGGGGTGGCCGTGCTGCCTGATTGGGTTGTGCGACAGGTGCGTTATAATTCTGACTACGTGACGCGGCCCTTGACGGCTAAAGGGATAACAAAACGGCTTTATGCGGCTACGCGGACGGCTGATGATGGGCTGCCATACCTTAGTCATGTGATCCGATTGGCCCGGCAAGAGGCGGTCAAACTGCAACGCCCCTAGGCGGCGACGGTTGCAGCCCCGGATTGCAGCATCGCGCAGATATTGTCGTAGGACTGTGCGGGCGAAAAGAAGTAGCCCTGCACCGTTTCGCATCCCATGTCCCGTAAAAGGTCCAGTTGCGCTTTTGTTTCGACCCCTTCTGCTACGATGCAGACATCAAGCCCGCGGCCCATGTCTAAAAAGGATTTTACCAGCACATCTGTCGCCCGGTCCGTACCAAGCTTGCTGACAAATCCGGTGTCTAGTTTCAGTTCGTCAAATTCCAGTTCCTGCAAATGCTGGAACGTCGCAAAGCCGGTGCCAAAATCATCAAGCGAGATGCGCACTCCGGCCAGGCGGAGCATTGAGATGGAATCCTTAATCGTCTGTCCGGCACGTGCGATGAAGATATCTTCGGTCACCTCGAACATCAGGTGACCGCGCAGGTTCGGATGTTGCGCCACAACTTCGATCAGGGCGTCGCGGCCCGTCGTTGTTGCCAGCGTCACTTCGGACAGATTGATCGACACTTGGTCAGGCAATAGCTGCATTTTTTGCAAGGCAGTCATATCTTTCAGGACCGCATGCAGGATGTGATCTTGAAATTCTGCTTGCAGGTTCACCTCGTTGATGGCGGGGATGAAAGAGCCGGGTGTGCGCATTTCACCGTTGGGCTGCACCCAGCGCGCCAATGCTTCAAGCCCGACAATGCGGTTCGTCGCGATATCCACTTGCGGTTGGTAGAATGGACAAATTTCACCGTGCTGCATTGCTGCCAGCAGGCGCGCCCGATCATTCAGGTTCGAACGTTTTGGAATGCTGCGCCGATCATAAATAACAACCCGCGATTCGAGGCCGTTTTTGGCGTGATACATCGCCTGATCCGCTTCGTTCAAAAGTTGACCAACGCTTGCCCCCATGTGGGCTGGTGCGATGCCAATGCTGGCCGTGATTTGCAGCTTGCGATGGCTATAGCGCATTGGTTGGTGCAAATGGTCGAGGATACTTTCGGCAATTCGGTGCAATTCGGATGTGTTGAGAGGGCCGGGCCAGGCAATCGCAAATTCGTCACCGCCAAGCCGCGCGATGACGTCCGCCCCGATGATATCAGAGCTAAGCCGACGTGCGATTTCTTTCAAAAGGGCATCGCCGGCAGCGTGGCCGTAGCTGTCGTTAATGGGTTTGAACCCATTTATGTTGATCAATAACAACGCGCCTAATGCGGCTTTATCATTGCGATCACTACATAATATTTCGCCTGCTAAGTCATCGAACGCACGCCGGTTTGGCAGACCCGTTAATGTGTCGCGTAAAGACAGATCCTCAAGCTCCACAAGGCGACGATTGGCAAGTTCGCGCATGTTTTCATAGGCCGACAACGAGTCTTTGTGATTTTGGGTCGTTTGGACCGAGTTGGCAAAATAGACCAGCAGCAAGCCTGCGACGGCTATGGCGTCTATAGGTTCAGACGGGGTGAAAGAACGAGAAAACAGATCACTGATAATAACGGCGACAATGACATATGACGGCAGCAGCATCGACCAATTGTAGATTGGGACCGCGACAAACGAGTTAGACACATGAACAAGTGCGCCAAACATCCAAATAAACGCGCAAATTAAGGTCGCAGTCGTCCCGCTTACCCCAAATAATGCGCCAGCTGTCATATAGATAGACGTCGTCGAAACCGCCACGACCCAGATGGTAACGCAGCGCCGCGGGGACGGTCGCGGCCCGTCGATGCCAACGCCGGCACCTGCCAGATATGCAGCCGATTCCGACACCACCACCATAAGCGCAACGATGGCGGCAGATTTATAATCTTCACAGTAGGCCAGAATAGCGCTGACCACAGGAATAACGCTCATCCGGGACAAGCGATCACGGCGCACGATGTGCGCTGTCAGCTGCGTTTCCAAGATGAATCGTTCTTTCAGACGGTCCAGCATTTCATACCTTGGTTCCCTGTTCCAAAGCGTTATCGCGCCTGCTTGCAAAGATTCCCTTAACATCAACGCGCCGCCGCACCTTGTATGGTCCGGCCTCCCGTCCTATACGCCGCCCTTGATCCATGGACGGAGGCCCCGATGGCTGGCAGTGCGAACCTCAATGTAATGATGAAAACCGCCCGCAAGGTCGGCCGCGCCTTGCTCAAGGACTTTGGCGAGGTCGAGCAGCTGCAGGTCAGCACCAAGGGCCCCGGCGATTTTGTAAGCCGCGCCGACCGTCAGGCCGAGGAAACGATCCGCAACGAGCTGATGCACGCGCGTCCCAGCTACGGCTTTCTGGGCGAAGAAGGTGCAGAGATCGAGGGCGAAGATCCGACCCGTCGCTGGATCGTTGATCCGCTGGATGGCACCACGAATTTCCTGCACGGTTTGCCCCATTGGGCCGTGTCCATCGCCCTTGAACATAAGGGGCAAGCCGTCGCTGGCGTCATCTATGACCCGGTCAAGGACGAGATGTTCTACGCGGAAAAAGGCGGCGGTGCGTTCGTTAACGAATCCCGTCTGCGCGTATCGGGCCGTCACCGTCTGATCGACAGCATCTTCGCCACCGGCCTGCCTTTTGCAGGGCGCAGCGACCTGCCGGAAACGCTACAGGATTTGGCGCGTATTCTGCCGACTTGCGCTGGTGTGCGCCGGTTTGGCGCGGCTTCGCTCGACCTCGCTTACGTCGCGGCTGGCCGTTATGACGGCTTTTGGGAACGTCGCTTGAAGCCTTGGGACATGGCCGCTGGCCTGATCATCGCCAAAGAGGCGGGCGCGATTGTCGAATCGATCACGCCGGATGGCGACCCGCTGGCTGATGGCACCGTGCTTTGCGCCAACAACGATATTTTCGCGACCTTTGCCAAGGTGATCCGCAAAGCTTAACGCTTGCGGCGCACCGTTGGGATGCGGCTTGATCCGTCCATGTAGGTCATGGGCGGATTTTGTGGCACCCCGTGGGTGACCTGCCAGAAGGTCACGCCGCCCAGCCGCAACCAAAGCGGCACGGTCAGGATAATCCCGGCCACAAACCCCCCGATATGCGCCCAATAGGCCACGCCGCCATCGCTTTGCGGCCCCAGCCCGCCAAAGGCTTGCATGGCAAACCACAGGCCAAGCATCAGCCAAGCGGGTACTGGGAAGATCTTGAAAAAGACGATCAGGATCAGGATAATATCGACCCGAGCGCGGGGGAATAACAGCAAATACCCGCCCATGACCCCTGCGATCGCGCCGGACGCGCCGACGGTCGGCACGGCCGAAGAGGGGTCGGTCATGACCTGCGCCAATCCCGCCGCGATTCCGCAGCAGGTATAGAAGACGGCAAAGGGCAAATGGCCCATCCGGTCCTCTATGTTGTCGCCAAAGATGAACAGAAACAACATGTTGCCGGCGAGGTGCAGAAAGCCTGCATGCAGGAACATCGACGTCACAAGCCCGGCAAGACCCTCTCCGCCCGTTAGGCGCGCGGGGATCAGGGCGTAGTTATAGTAGAACCAATTCAGCGCGTTATCGTCGGTGATGGTCGCGACTGACCACAGCCAGACCGCGATATTGGCGATCAGCAGGGCATAGGTCACGTAGGGCGTGCGCCGGGACGGGTTGTGATCGCGGATTGGAAACATGGCCCATAGGTGCAGCGGGGCGGGGCCGGGTCAAGGGGGCGCAATCGCGCAGCGCCCCCTTTGTCGGTGTCAGGGTGTCAGGACGCCGACCTCTGCCAGCAGCGCGGCGTTACCGCCTGCGGCTGTCGTGTCGATGCAGACGTGGCGTTCATGCATGACGTGGGCGATATCCAGCGTCGCTGTGACCAGCGCGATGATCGGTCCATCGCGGTCGGCAAGCGCACGCGCATAGGTGCGACCCTGATCGGCGTTGCCCCACCAGATGACGGCGGCAAGCGGTGCAAGCGTTGTCAAAACGCCGGGGGCCACGGTGCCTTGGGCCATCACTGGCTGCCCACCCCACTGTTCGACCTGCTTGGCCTGCGCGGCCACAGCGGCAGGGCCGGGGCCAAGGCACAGCACAGGGCCGCGTGGGTGCAGGGTCAGACGGTTCGATTCCCCCGTTGGGCCGGGCATATCGCGCGGCTGCATCGCGGGGGGGACGGGGGCGTCCGTCAAAGCCTGCGTCAGGCGCGCGGGCCTGTCTTGGCTGTCCCATTCGGACGGCGTCGCGATGGCTGGCCGCGGCGCGGTAAAGCGGGGCAGATATTGCGGCCCGCCCGCCTTGGGTCCGGTGCCGGAAAGCCCCTCTCCACCAAAGGGTTGAGAGCCAACGATGGCACCGATTTGGTCGCGGTTCACGTAGATGTTGCCGCAGTCGATGCGGTTGACCATCGTCTCTACCCGGTCGTCGATGCGGGTGTGCAGGCCAAAGGTCAGGCCGTAACCCGTCGCGTTGATGGCATCGATGACCTTGTTCAGATCCTGCGACTTGAAACGCACGACATGCAGGACAGGGCCAAAGATTTCACGCTCTAGCTGGGCAATACTGTCCAGCGCGATGATCGTCGGGGCAACAAATTCGCCCATGCCGGGCACCGCCAGTTGATGCAAAACGCGGCCTTCGCCTGCGGCCTGCGTGATATGCGCGTTGATCCCGCTGCGTGCATCAGCGTCGATCACTGGACCGATGTCCGTGGACAGATCCCACGGATCGCCCAAGGTCAGCGTATTCATTGCACCCTTCAGCATGGTCAGCAGTTTATCCGCAATGTCGTCTTGGACATACAGGCAGCGCAGGGCCGAACAGCGCTGACCAGCGGACCGGAACGCGCCGTTGACGATGTCGCGCACCGCATGTTCCGGCAGGGCAGTACTGTCGACGATCATCGCGTTCAGCCCGCCGGTTTCCGCGATCAGCGGTGTGCCGGGGGCGCAGTGATCGGCCATGCTGGACGCAATCTTGCGCGCGGTCGCGGTCGATCCGGTAAAGGCGACACCAGCGACGCGGGCGTCGGCTGTCAGGGCAGCACCCACATCGCCGCCGCCGGGCAGGCATTGCAGCGCGGCGGTTGGCACACCTGCCTCGTGCATCAGGCGCACGGCCAGCTGCGCGATGGCGGGCGATTGCTGCGCAGGTTTCGCCAACACGGCATTGCCTGCGGCTAGGGCGGCGGCAATCTGGCCGGTAAAGATCGCAAGCGGAAAGTTCCACGGGCTGATGCAGGTCCAGATGCCGCGTGCCTTGGCGTCCGGCATGCAGCGCGCCTCTGACGCGTAGTAGCGCAGGAAATCCGCGGCCTCGCGCAATTCCGCCACGGCGTCTGGCAGGCCTTTGCCAGCCTCGCGGGTCAAGATCGCAAAGATTTCACCGTAGTGCGCCTCGAATGCACCTGCCGCTGCATCCAGAATATCAGCGCGCGCGCCAGCTGGCGCATCCCATGGCGTTGCGGCATCAAACGCTGCCGTCACTGCCGCAGGCGAGGCCGCGATCACGCGGCTGACCACGTCGCCGGGGCGGGCGGGGTTCACCATAGGCGCGGCCTCACCGGTGCCTACAAATCCGGCCACCTGCGGCGTCACATCCCACACCGCATCCTTGTGCGGTGCGCGCGCCTTTTCGATCGCCGCCAGCGTAGGTTCATGCGTCAGGTCGAAACCCTTGGAATTCGCCCGCTCTGCACCGAACAGGTCTGGCCCGTTGCGGATGGCGTGACGCACGCCGATCTGGTCAAACGGATCAGCGACCACGGCCTCTGGTGTGACATCCTCGTCTACGATCTGGTTCACAAAGCTAGAATTCGCGCCGTTTTCCAGCAGGCGGCGCACGAGATAGGCCAGCAAGTCTTCGTGTGCGCCAACAGGCGCATAGATGCGGCAGCGGGTATGCTGATCGTTTAGCACGATGGTGTGCAGGGTCTCCCCCATGCCGTGCAGACGCTGGAATTCATAATCAGAGGGGTTGCGATCCAGTTGCCCCGCAAGGTCCAGAATGGCCGCGACAGTATGCGCGTTATGCGTCGCAAACTGCGGATAGATGCGGTCCGTCATGCCCAGTAGCTTTTGCGCATTGGCGATATAGCTCACGTCGGTATGGGCCTTTGCGGTGAAGACAGGAAATCCGTCCATCCCCATAACCTGTGCGCGTTTGATTTCTGCGTCCCAATAGGCACCTTTTACAAGTCGCACCATGATCTTACGATCTAGGTCTTCGGCCAGTGCATGAAGGTGGTCAATCACCATACCTGCGCGGAGCCCGTAAGCCTGCACCACGATGCCAAAGCCGTCCCAGCCCGCCAAAGCAGGTTCGCGCAGCACAGCGCCGATGACGTCCAGCGATAGGGACAGGCGGTCCGCCTCTTCTGCGTCGATGTTAAAGCCCATGCCCGCTGCCTTGGCCAAGATCGCAAGCGCCGTCACGCGAGGCACCAGTTCGGCCATGACGCGGTCCGCCTGCGCGACCTCGTAGCGCGGATGCAGGGCCGACAGCTTAACCGAGATACCGGGGTTTTCCGCGACGCTGTCATGCACACAATGCGCGGCAATGGCGGAAATCGCGCGGGAATAAGCCAGCTGATAGGTGCGTGCGTCCTTGTCGGTGCGCGCGGCCTCGCCCAGCATGTCGTAGGAATAGGTAAAGCCCTTGGCCTGCATCCCCTCGGCCCGTTTCATCGCCTTGTCGATCGTCTCGCCCAGCACGAACTGACGGCCCATCTCGCGCATGGCGCGGCCAACGGCGGTGCGGATCACAGGCTCGCCCAAGCGCTTGATCGCGCCCTTCAGATGCCGCGTGATGCCGGGCTTTTCGTCGTCCAGCACCCGCCCCGTCAGCATCAACGCCCAAGTAGAGGCATTCACCAAGGACGACGCGGAATGCCCCAAATGCTTGCCCCAATCGCTTGGCGCGATCTTGTCCTCGATCAATGCGTCGATGGTGTCGGCGTCAGGCACGCGCAGCAATGCTTCTGCCAGACACATTAGGGCAATGCCCTCGTCCGTAGACAGGCCGTATTCCGCGAGGAAAACTTCCATCAAGCCCGGCTCTGAACTGGCGCGGATACGCCGCACCAGATCGGCCCCGGCGGCGGTAATCCGGGCGCGATCGGCGGCTGTCAGCCCAGCGCGTGCGGCAAGGTCTTGGACAACCGTCATCTCTGGCGCATACATCTGCATATCGATGCTCGCGCGCAGGTCTGTAGAGGGATCGAGAGGCATGGCACACTCCTTGAGGTTGCCACATTCTAGCGTCTTGTTCAAAGTCGATCTGCCCGCTAAATAGCAAGTGTCAGGCATATCCGTCTGCATTTTAACGTGGCGAGTTGTCAGAATGACTGCAGCACTAGACTCTTTCGACGCGAAAATCTTGGACGTTTTGGCCGTGGATGGCCGCATCAGCGTCACCGCGCTGGCTGACCGAATCGGCCTGTCCAAATCGCCGACGCAGGCGCGTCTGCGCCGACTAGAAGCGGACGGCGTCATCCGCGGATATCGTGCGCTGTTCGATCCAATCCGGCTGGGCCGCGACCACGTTGCCTTTGTCGAGGTGCGGCTATCGGACACCCGCGAAGTCGCGTTGCAGGCCTTTAACCGCGCCGTGCTGACCGTGCCGCAGATCGAGCAGTGCCATATGATCGCCGGATCGTTCGATTATCTGCTGAAAGTGCGCACGCAAGGCATGACCGACTACCGTCAAGTGCTGGCTGATTTCATCTCGACCCTGCCGCATGTGGCGGGGACTTCGACCTATGTCGCGATGCAAGCGGTCAAAGAAGAGGGCACAGCCCCCGTCGCCCCCACAAGCTGACCCTTGCCCCCGCGCGCGCGCGCGGTTACGAAAACGCCGTGCCCCCGTGGTGGAATGGTAGACATCGGAGACTTAAAATCTCTTGGCTTAGGCCGTGCCGGTTCGAGTCCGGCCGGGGGCACCACTAAACCGTCATCATACCCCTTATTTACAACGCCATAAGGCGAGCGTACACCTCTCTAGGTCCACACGTAGGTCCACATTGGGGTTTCAAGATGAATGCCAAGTTGATGCTCAAGCACGTCAAGATCGACGCAAATGGTCGGTATCGGTATCGCCGTCGTGTCCCAAAGGCCCTTCAGGCAACACTAGGCGTCACTGAGTTCGTCAAGACCTTAGGTCGGACTGAACGTGAGGCCATCGCTGCCTATGGGCCCTATCACCATCTTGTCGAGCAGCAGATCGCCATGGGCAGAGCAGGGGGCACCTTAAAGTCACCCATAGAGACCAAGGGTGTCATCAAGGCGTTCTTTCAGTTTCACAAACTGGACTCATTCAGCAGCGGCAAGACTGAAGACGAACAGACTTCGCGTGAAGCCTACGCTGATGAGATTATCGAGAAGTACCATCGGGACCCTATCACAGGACATCCTCTGGACGTCACCCCTGAGGACAACGCTTTGTTGGCTGCCATGTATGGTGGCATTGAGGCTGTCGTTGCTGAGCCAACCCTGACAGACGCCTTCAAGCTTTACCTGAAGGAGAAGCCCATCTTGGACCCCTTCAAGCGGCAGAAGCAGATCAATAACTTCAACCGGATCGAACGGGACGCCCTTGCTGTCTGGCATGCTGACTTGCCGCTGAACAGGATCACTCGCCAGAATGCCAAAGACCTTAGAGACCACCTGCTGACACGAATGAAGCCCGACTCAGTGAAGCGTCAGATTAACAACATCAAGGCTGTCGTGGCCTACGCTTGCCGAGAGTTCGAAGTGCCCCGCAATGATGTCTTCCTGAAGATGGAACTCCCCAAGGAAGCCCTAGAGGACCGTGAGCGTCGTCTGCCTTTATCTTCTGACATCATTGAGGCGATGTACGAGGAACTGAAAGGCGACGTTGTGCTGTCGGACGTTTGGACGTTGATACATCACACAGGCGCTCAGAATGCCGAACTGCTGTCGTTGGAGATCAGACACATCAATGTCGATGCTAAGGTGCCCCATGTGGTCATTGAGGCGACCGATACGCGATCCTTGAAGGACGGGTGGCGCAAGAGGGAGGTGCCATTGGTCGATAGGGCCCTAGAGGTCGCCCAGCGCATCGTAGGAGAGGCTGAGGGGCGTCAGTACGCCTTCCCAAAGTACGCCCAGACCAACAGGCATGACCTCTTCAGCGCAAACATGATGAAGCGGCTGAGGATGCAGCGCGACAATCAAGGTGAGAATCCAGCGTCAATCAGGATGAGAACGCGGGTTTGGGGGCATGTAGGGCGGGCGTAGCCTGACCGGAGGGGCCCCAAACCCGCGTTTTGCCCGTAATGGGT